>OLQL01001893.1_pt1 | contig 15771 bp, 16 predicted proteins | sample 1672971 | NCBI WGS metagenome assembly OLQL01 (sample SAMEA3136742, study PRJEB25190) | human gut metagenome | biome: human gut; feature: human-associated habitat; material: faeces | place: Austria | collected 2013
TTGCCGGGCATGGCCGTACCGCCGCGCCCGGCATTTTTTAACATTAGGGAGGATTGAATTATGGCTATGGATCTGAATGCAAAGGCCGCCTACATCCGCGGCCTGATGACCGGTATGGAATTTGACGCAGACTCCAAGAACGGCAAAGTCATTGCCGCCATGATGGACCTGCTGGAAGAGATGGCCGCCCAGGTCACCGAGCATGACGACGCCCTGGATCAGGTCTACGACGAGCTGGAGACGCTGGATCAGGATGTTGACGATATCGTCAGCGACCTCTATGCCGATGACGACGACGAGGATGAGGACGACGAAGACGACGACAGCACCATGTACGAGGTGACCTGCCCGAACTGCGGCCAGATCTCCACCTTGGACGAGGAGACCTTGATGGATCCCGAGGGTGACCTGGTCTGCCCCCACTGCGGCGCGACCTTCGACGTTGAGCTGGAAGGCACCGAGGAGGACTCCGCCGAGGAGACCGACAAGCAGGATCAGTAATTTTTAAAGTATGCCAAAAGGCTCGGTGGATAAACACCGAGCCTTTTATGCTGAAATCAGGAGAATTTCAAATGCCTGAACCAGTCAAAACAGCCTTATCCCTGGCAGCCGCTTTGCTGTTTCTCTGGTCTGCCGTGTGGTGCATAAGGCGCGTCTTTTCACCGGAGCCCGCCCCGCACTATACGGAGCCTTCGTCGCGCAGCAGATGCTGGGCCGCCATTGCCGGGGCCGCCTTTATCCTTGTCCTTCATCTGATTTTTGCCGTCACGGCCCATATAAACTATCCCGAGGCTGATTTTCGCCAGGCGATAGAATGGCAGTTTTACGGCAATACCGATTCTCGGCACTACCTTGACCTTTCCATCTATGGCTACGGCACGCAGGAGGCTTTCCCGGAGCAGTATCTGCAAATCGTGTTTTTCCCTCTGTATCCTGCGCTGCTGCACATTCTCCACTTCGTGACCCGCATCGACGCTTTCTGGCTGGGTTTTGCAGTGCAGTTGCCGCTCTTTGCAGCGGCCACAGCATCCTTCTACACAGTAATCGCCCGCCGTTGGGGCGAGCAGACAGCCGCATTGTCGCTGGCGCTTCTATTGGCCAGCCCGGCGTCCGTGTTTTTTGCAGTGCCCATGACAGAGAGCTTGTTCCTGCTGCTTACGGTGCGGTATGTGCTGACGCTGGAACGTGAACAATGGTGGCGCTGTGCCTTGCTAGGGGTGCTCGCCGGTCTGTGCCGTGCCCCCGGCGGTCTGCTTTTGGGGCTGACCGGCCTGTATCTCTTTATGCGGTGGCGGCGCGGTACGCGGCCCACGATACCGTCCTTGCTTGCTATGTTGTCCCCGGCGGCCGGACTTGGCCTTTATTTTCTGCTGAACTACCTCGTATATGGGCGGTGGAACCAGTACCAGATATACCAATGGGACAACTGGAACCAGAAGCTGGGGCTGTTCACCAATACTGTGCGCTACCACCTGGACTACATGGCGCAGTGGTGGGACAGCAGCCCCAAAAGCGCCCTTGCGCTATGCCTGACCGCGGTGCTCTGCCTGTTGACAATTTTGGCACTGCTGTCTGCCACGGTGCGCCGCCTTCCGGCGCACTGGCTCGGCTTCGGTCTTGCCTATTTTGCCGTAACGATGGGTGCCACCTGGCTGATCAGTGCCCCGCGGTACGCGGTGGGGCTGTTCTGCCTGCCCGTTGCCTTGGCGCTGCTTTTGCAGGGCCGCCCACGGCTCACAAAGGGTGTACTGGTAACGCAGGTTATCGTAAGCGTTATCTACACAATGCAATTTCTATACGGCTGGCCTATCTATTAAAAAACTGCCTGTCTCCCAAATGCGGAGACAGGCAGTTTTTTGATTCAGCCATTTCTTACTTTTTCTGCAACGCGCCCTGCAGCATGATATCGCCGAAGGAGAGCGCGTTGTACAGGCCCACCTTGTTGGCCTGGCGGGCAATGCGCTCGGGCAGGGACTTCGTCTCGTCGGTGGAGAGCAGGACGATGTGCACCTTATCGGCCACGTCGACGCCGTTTTCCTTCTTGGTGGAGAGCACCTGCAGGTAAACGACGAACGGATCTTTCATGGAGCCGTAGTAGATATCGTTGCCGCAACGCACCAGCGGGCGGCCCTTATAGGTCAGTTTCGGGGTATATGCCATATCTGAAACCTTCTTTCTGTTTAGTCAATACTATATTATAGCATAGATTTTGCCGGAATACAAATTTTTATTGCAAATGCCTTTTCCCCTGGGGGAAGCCTTTACAGGTCCAGCTTGTCCCGCTCCACTTTTTCCTCGTTCAGCGCGACCTGCTCGGTCAGGATGCGCACCTTGCTGTCCAGCTGGCTCAATTTGATGGACATGAAAAACTGCTTAGCCAGCAGCAGGAAGATGATGACGACGTAGACGAAGTTGATGGGGCTCATGAAGCCCAGCAGGTTGGCGGCCCAGTAGGCAATGCCTGGGAAGATGGCCAGAATCAGCAGCGCCGCACTGAACAGCAGCCAGAAGATCGTATCCTCGATCTGGACTTTTGCCTGCCGCACGCGCCGCAGGATATACCCCGCCGTGATGAAGCTGCCCAGGATCAGGCAGATGCGAATGAGCGTTTGATCGAACATTTCACAGGCTCCTTTCGGGGTAGGGGGTCTCGGTGTCCCGCTTGCGGAACCACTGGATCAGCAAAATCGAGATGGACATTTTGACCATATACTGCACACTGCGCCAGAAGGTCAGGTAGCTCTGGCCCGCCATGCGTTCGCCCATTTCCACCTGCACTTCCTTGACGGTCGCGCCGTTTTTGATCAGGTAGCTGATGGTGTCCGGTTCGGGGCCGTAGTTGAGGTTCTGGGCAAATTCCTCGACCATAGCGCGGTTGAACATCCGCATCCCGCTCGTCGGGTCGCAGATGGCGCGGCCCGTCGTCAGCCGGATGGACCAGCTGATGATGTAGCTGCCCAGCATCCGCAGCGTCTTGGGCTTTTTCACGGTCAAAAAGCGGCTGCCAATGACGATATCGCTGCCTGTTTCCAGTTCTTTCAGCATAGCTTCGATATATTCCGGCTTATGCTGGCCGTCGGCGTCCATCTGCATGGCGCAGTCGTAGTCATTTTCGGCGGCAAAGCGCAGCCCGGTCTGGAACGCGCCCGCCAGCCCCAGGTTGACCGGCAGATCGATGAGGCGATAGCCGTGGGCGCGGCAGATGGCCGCCGTTTTGTCGCGGCTGCCATCGTTGACGACCACGTAATCATACTGGGGATAGTCGCTGGTCAGTTCCTCCACGACCTGCACGATGTTGGCTTCCTCGTTATGGGCGGGGATGACGATGAGTAGTTTTGACATCTTAGCTCCTTTTGGCTGCATTTACAATTTCCATCATTGTAGCAAACACAGCCTGCCATGTAAAGTGGCTGCAAAGGTTTTCGTAGGCTTTTTCGGCCCGGGCGGACGCAGCAGCAGGATCCGCCATCAGGGTATCCAGCCCGGCGCGGATGGTTTGGGTGGATGCGTCAGCCAGAAAGACCGCGTAATCGTCCCCGGGCAGCAGCTCCCCGGTGCCCGCCGTGCGGGTCGTCACGATGGGGCAGCGGCAGGCCGCAGCCTCCAAAAGGGTGGTAGGGAAGCCCTCGGCGTATTCCGTCGGCAGGCAGTAGGCGTCCGCCTGGGCCAGCAGCTGGACGATTTGCTCATGCGGCAGCGCACCCAGCACGTGGATGGGGCCGCCCAGCGCGGCGAGAGACGGTTCCTCCGGGCCGGTGCCAGCCACGGCCAGCACACAACCGGGGATGGCCTGCACGGCGTTGGCAAGGCGCAGTGCGCCTTTTTCGGGGATGAGCCGCCCGACAAAGGCGATGAGCTTGCCGCCCGCGGGCACGTTCAGTTTGGTGCGCCAGTCTACGGCGTTCTCGGCGCGGGCCAGTTTGTCCAGCTCATCCGGATCAACAGCGTTGGGCAGGCGGCCCGCCGCCGTGATGCCAAAGGTCTGCAGCCAGCGGCAGACGTCCCCCGAAACGCCGTAGAAGGGGAATCCACAGCGGCGGATACAGCCGCAGGCGGCGTGCTCATAGGCTTTGCCCAGCGCCCCGGCCAGCCCGCCGTGCATCATATAGCCGGTGGAGTGGTCGATGACCAGCGCCGGGATGCCCCGCCGCTTGCACTGGCGGGCTGCCCAGACGCTTTGGGGGTACATCCGGGTCTGGATGACCGCAAAGTCGATGCCCTGCGCCCACAGGCCGCCAGCGTCAACGAAGGGATGCAGCACCGGGAACCGCCCGCCCATGACAGGGTACGACGGCAGGCGAAAAATTTCGATGCCGTCGGGGTCGGTCTCCCGCGCGGGCAGACCCGGCAGCGACGCCGCGACCACAAGCGCCCGGTGCCCCGCCGCGACGCACCGCCGCGCCAGATTCCAGGTATACCGCTCGACCCCGCCGGGAGTGGGGAGGTATTGGGTGGAGAAGAAGCAAATAACCATAGTGTAAGCCTTTTTATCGTGCAATCACTGCCAGCATGATATTGACCACAACGCCCGCCTGCACCAGCGCCAGGGCCAGAGTCAGGTGGGACTGCGCCGTATCCTCGTCGGGCACGGCGGCCAGGCGGCGGGGCAGGCAGGTCAGGAGCAGCAGCGGCAGAACCGGCAGGAAATACCGCCCCTGCAGACCGTACAGTGTCTCGTAATGGGTGGGCGTCCACAGCAGGCAGCCGGCCACAGCCAGCAGGCAGCTGACCACTGTCGCCGCGCAGCACCAGCCGCGGGCTTTGCCACAGGGGGCCAGCGCCGCGCCCTGCACCGGCAGGGCCGCATAGGCCAGCAGCAGGTACAGCACCACGACCCAGCCCCAGGCCAGATCCACGGTGTAGTAGCTTAAACTGCCGCCCACCAGCGTGCGGATATAGTGGTCGCCGTTTTCCACGGCGCTGCGCACAAACAGCATGACAGTGGCCACGGGATGCCGCAGGATGTACCCGGGCGTGTAGGTAGTCTTGTCGGCCTCATCCGCCGTGCTCTGGGTACTGCGGGTCGCGCGGGCGGCCTCGACCTCTTTTGCCAGTTCGGTGCGGTCCAGCGGGATGCGGTCATCCATTGAGCCGACTTCAACGCCCAGCCCGGCAAACTGCTCCTGACAGCTGGGCAGGCTGAACAGCTGCTTGTACGCCTGCACCGCGCCGCCCTCAGTAAAATAGGGCAGGTAGGCATCTGCATTACCCACCGTCACATCGGTGCCGAACAGCACGAGCGATGCCTCGGTATAGAACGCCTGCGCGTCCGTGTAGGTGTTGGCCTTATCCGCTGCAAAAAGGAAGCTCTGTCCCAGCACGGCGGGGGTCACATCCTTCTCGCGCAGAGCCTGCACCCAGAAGTCCACCTCGCTCTTGGCGGGCACGGCGTTATCCTCCACATAATAGTATAGCCGTTTTACATAGTTTTCCAGCGAGTTCTCGTTGATCTGCGCCTCATATTCCCAGTCGGCCGGTGTCGGCGTACCCTTGGCGGCGCGGTCACTGCAGGCCGGCTCGGCCGCTGCGGCTGCAGGCTCCTGCACCGCGCCGCTGTGCAGCGTGTCGGTCAGCAGGCCGGTGTTCAGCAGCAGGGCCAGCGCCAGGCAGACGGCCAGGTAGCCGCACTTTTTTGCTTTGGCGTGGCGGCCCAGCCGGGCTGCGGGCACCACCAGCAACAGCGCGGCCAGCGGCAGGTAAACAAGCTTGCCGGGGGCCAGCAGCACACCACAACCCAGCAGCAGCGCCAGCCGGGCAGGGGAGAGAGCCTTCTGCTCTTCGGGTCCGAAGGCCGCATCCAGCAGCAGCGCCGTAAAGGCGAAGCACAGCCCCAGCAGCGGAGCATCGCGGCTGAAGCTGGCCGCCAGGTGCAGCGTCATGGGCAGCAGCGCCGCCACGGTGAATACCCGCTTGCCAAACGGCGCGACCTTCACGGCCAGCGCCGCCAGCGCCGCAAACAGCAGCAGGTTTGCCAGCCGCCCCAGGAACAGCGCCGGGGCAAACCCCAGGTGCAGCACATACGCCAGGAACACCGCCGCCGCACTGACCACATACAAAAGCGGGTTCTGGTCGGTCTGCAGTTCGTTGTACTCCTGGTGGCTGTCAAATGGCTGGTCCGTCGTCGTGAACAGCTCAGAGGTAAACTTCTCCCAGGTAAAGACCGTCGTGTTCTCGTCCTGCAAATCGGCGTCCTCGTCGCCTACGCGGCGGAAGGAGGTCGTCGTGGGCACTTTGCCCATCCGCCATTCACCGCGGGACAAATCGTTGGCCCAGCGGCAGGCGAGGGTGAAGCTCTGGTTGATGTGGTATTTTTCGTCCGGCGCGGCGTAGGGAGGCAGCACAAAGCTGTACAGCAGCCCAAAGCCCAGCACCAGAACAAATACCAGACGGTGCAGCGCCAGTTTTTTGTTCAGCACTGCCCACACGGCAAATGCCGCCAGCAGCGCCGCAAAGCCGCCCACGACCAGGAAGAACCGGGTCAGGTAGCCGCCGATGCGCTGGTAGGTGATCTGCATGGCCATCGTGCCGTCCACGGCGCGGTCAGCCACCGACATCTGCTCTTTCCAAAGCGCCACGCCGTCGCTGTGGCCAACGGCCAGAATCGCGTCGGTCGTGTAGTGGGGCGTCACGGTCAGCCGGTAGCGGCGGCCCTCCTGCCCGGTCACGGCGGGGTCCAGACCCAGCGTCGTGTACTGGTCAGGCACGATATAGTCCATCGTTCCCACCGAGCGGGCCAACTCCTCGCCGGTGTCGGCGTCATAGAGCACTACATCCAGCTCGCCGCTGGGCTGTGCGCCCGGCAGGTAAAATTCAAGGCCTATCGTCAAAATATCCTTGTCGTAGGTAAACACCTGCTCGGCGGTCTCGCCGTCATGGATCAGCTCCGCACGCAGGAAATCGGTGATGATCTCGCTGCGGCCCTTGCCCACGTTGGGGCGCACCTGCGCCAGCCAGATGAGCACCACGCCCGCCAGCAGCACGACCAGCGTCGCCAGGGCGGCCAGCAGGGGTTTATGGTTTTTCCATTGTTGTTTCATGGGTTCTCCCAATTATAGCTCAACATCAAACGCCTTTTGCACGGCGTCCTTCCATCGTCCGTCCCCGCGCAGAATCTTCTCCACGGCACCGCGCACGGCACCCTCGCCGCCGCGCTGGGGGCAGATGCAATCGGCGCGGGCTTTCACCTCCGCAGCGGCGTCCGCCGGGCAGGCCACAAAACCGCACAGCGCCATGGCCGCCAGGTCATTCAAATCGTCTCCGCAGTAGGCGACTTCTTCCCGCGCGTAGTGGTTCTCGGCCATAAAACCGCGCAGGAACGCCGCCTTTTTGCCTACGTTTTGGTATACGTCGGTGATTTTTAAATCCGCAGCACGGCGGCGCACAGCCTCACACTCGCGCCCGGTGCAGATCATCACCCGGATGCCCGCCGTGCGGGCCAGCACCAGCCCGGCGCCGTCTTTGATGGCGAACTTCTTCGTCTCGTTGCCGGTGGCGTCGTAGTAGACACCGCCGTCGGTCATTGTGCCGTCCACATCCAGCACCAGCAATCGTATCATGGTCAGGCCCTCTCGTACTCGCTGGGGGTGATAAACGCCACCGGCAGGCCCGCCGCGCGGATGGCCCCCGCCATCTGGGCGTTGTAGGCCGCGCCGCGCCCGGTGTGGGTGTGCAGCCCGGCGTCAGCGTAGGCCGCCATGCCCGCCTTGTAGCCGTCGGCACCGGCCAGCAGCACCTTGGCCGCGCCGCAGAGCCGCAGCAACCGCAGCAGCATCAAAACGCTGTTGCCGCCCTGGGCATCGGTGGCGGAGAGGCGATCATAGTTGACGACCGCCGCGCCCTTGTCAGCGCGCAGGTTGCTCGTCAAAATCAGCGGGCAGGGGTAGGCGGCGTCCTCGTCAAAGCGCTTGGCGTTGGTGAAGAACGCATAGTCCGGCTTGACAAACTCCGGCACAAAGTTGGCCGAGACGGTCACGTCAGCCTGTGCCGCCGCCACGGCCGCACGGCCTGCCTCGGTGGCAAGGCTTGCGCCGGGGGCCAGCACCCGCACGGTTTTCCCCGTAAAGGCGGCCTGCAAGGCAGCCAGCGCGGCAGTGTCGTCGGTGCGGCGGTTCTTGTACTCGGTGTAGAGCGTATCAGCGTAGGCGGCGTCAAACACCGTCTTTTTGTCCGGCGCGATGGCCGCCAGGATGTGGTTGATGTCGCGGTTCGTCAAGTCGCCCTTGCCGAGATAATGTTCGGCATAGTTACGATGCAGATTGAACTTGGCCGACAGGAAGTAGGCCGGGGTGTAGCCCCAGGCGCACTCGCCCTTGATGGGCGCAATGTGGTCCTGGATGGCGTCCATCAAGTCATCAATGTTGTAGTGGCCGCCGAAATACTCGTTCATATAGTCGGCGATCAGCTCAATGGGCAGGTTGCCGGGGATGCGCCCCATGCCCATCAGGCTGCCGTCCACGGCCAGGTCGCGGCGCAGATGCTTGTCCAAGAACTCCTGTGCCAGACAGAAGCTCAGGGCCATATTCTCATGCAGGTGCAGCGCCAGCCGGATATCCGGGGCCAGGTTGTGGTCGGCCATGCTGACAATGCGCTCCAGGTCACGGCGGCGCATACTGCCGAAGGTATCCACGATGGAGAACTGCCAGGGGTGGATCTCGTTGACCTGCTCAAAGATCCAGAGCAGGTCTTTGTCGCTGTACCCCATGATGTTGATGGGGTTGATGGAGACTTTGTAACCCAGTTCTTTGATGCGGCGGGCAAAGTCCATGCCGTCTTTAATGTCGTAGTCATGGGCGGTGATGCGGATAATTTCGATGCCGTGGCCGTCGTAGGGGGACAGCTTCGAGATATCGTAGTTCGAGCGCATCGCCATGCCGGAATACATCGTGTGGCCGCGCTGGCTCTCGTCGGGCAGCAGGCGGTTCAGCTCCTCGATGGTGTTGCAGACCGTCACGTCGGGGTCGTAGCCGTCCACATTGCGCAGAAAGCCCACCTCGACGACGTCCACGCCCGCGCGGGTCAGCGTCTGGATGATGCGCCTCGCAGAGCCGAAGCCCCACTGCCAGCTGTTGACATAGCCGCCGTCGCGCAGGGTGCAGTCCAGCAGTTTGATATCAGCCATGCTGCTTCTCCTTCAAAATTTCATTTACCAGCGCCAAATCTTTAGGCGTATCCACACTGACCGTCTTGTAAGGGCTGACGATGGCGTGTACCTTGTGGCCGTTCTCGATAAAGCGCATCATGTCGTTTTCCTCGGCCTTTTCCAGGATGGATTTCGGCGTCTCGTGGTAGAATTTCAGCGCCTGCTTGCTGTACAGCTGAATGCCGGTGACTTTCTCGTACTCAAAATCCAGCGTGCCTTTGGGGTAGGGGATGGGGCTGCGGGAAATCAGCAGGATCTCCCGCGCGGCGTTCGTCACGACCTTTTGATTGGAGAAATCGATGACATCCGCCGGGTGTTCCATAATATTGGTCAGTACGGCGACATAATAAGGATCCTCGGGCAGGGTGCTGGGCAGGATCAGGTCAAACGCGGCCGGGTTGACCAGCGGTTCGTCGCCCATCAGCTGCAAGTAGAGGTCTGCATTCTCCACGGTGCTGACCTCCCAGATGCGCCCGGTGGGGGTATCGTGGTCAGGGCTGGTCATCAAGTAGCGCATATCGTAGGCTTTGCAGGCGTCGGCAATGCGCTCGTCGTCGGTGGCAATAAGCACATCGTCCAGCTTCGGGCAGGCCTTGGCGGCCTGGTAGACCCAGTAGATCATCGGTTTGCCCAGCACATCCGCCAGCGGCTTGCCCGGCATCCGGGTACTGGCGTAACGCGCGGGGATAACGGCGATTGTTTTCATGGTATTATACCTCGCATATTTGGCTTATATATAAAATGAACCACGCATGTAGGGGCCGGGCATGCCCGGCCCACAGCTTTACGGAAAGCGCTCTATTACGATCAGGTTGAGGGCGGGACATGTCCCGCCCCTACAGTTGCAACCCTTCACACCAGCGCCCTCGCCTCGTCCAGCGTCAGGTGGATTTTTTCATCCGCCGCGGTGAACCCGCGCAAAACAAAGCTCTGCACGGTCACGGCGCGGGCAAAATGGAAGGGCAGACAGAAGTTCAGCACCTCGCTGGGCATCGTGCGCTCCAACACGGTAGCGTCAGGGAACAGGGCTTTATAGTCCGTCGTGTCCCGGGGGTGGGTCTTGATAAACAGCGGCCCAACGGCATATTTTTCCGCTACCGCCTTGAACATCGCGTCCTGCTGTCCTTGGGTCATCAGTCCGTCCGCCACAAAGCTGCGGGGCAGCAAAAGCGTTGCGCCGTCGGCCTTTTCGGGCAGGGGCTGGGTCAAAAATATGCGGCACACCAGCGCTTTTTCGGCATCGGTCAGGCTCTCCAACAGTATGGCCTTGCTGTCCGTCACCATGCGCGCAGCGGGGAACAGCGTACACCTCGCGGCGTCCTCGCTCTCGATGCGCACGCACCATGGGCTGTCGCCCCAGTAGAGGTAGCCTTTTCCGCGCTGTTTCGCGGCAAAATCGGCCGCCGCGCGCTGGTCGGTCACAAGATGCTGGTCGGGGCCAAGGGTGCTGCCGAACGTGTCTTCACACAAGATATACCCGGCGCGGCAGTCCTGCATATAGCGGCCCAGCACGCTCCAATCGTTGTGGATATACACGTTTTCATACGCTGCGCGGTCAAATTTCCAGCCGCACAGCTTCTCAAACGCCCGCGCCGCACGCTGGTGGGCAAAGGGGCCTGTCACTGTGCCGGGCCACTTTGTCTCGTCCACAATGACTGTCTTAACAACGCCGGCCGCGTCCAGCCGGGCCGCCAGCGCGGCGGTGTCGGGCACGGATGCGGAAAGCACCATCGTGTGGGGTCCATTTTCACAGGCGCAGCGCCCGGCCCGCAGCAGGTCTACCAAAACCTGATAGGCCGTGTGGCAGATGTACAAATTCGGTTTCATGGCTTACTCCTGCACCAGCTTGACCGGCGGGAAGTGGATACGCCCCCAGCCGGACGCCCACTCGGGCATCGTCAGGTCGCTGTTGGTCACTTCAAAGGCAAACTCGGTCACAGGCTTGTCCAGACAGACCGCATGAGCCAGTGCGCCGTCAAAAATATCCAGGTAGAAGAAATACTGTCCCTCGCCCAGCAGGCTCGGGTCAAACTCAAACACCGAGGTGTAGACCTTGCCCGGCTCGGCAGGGCCGAGATTCACCGGGTGGGTGATGCCCACCGGCGTCGAGTCCCGCGCGTGGAGGTTCATCTTCATGTGGATGCCCGCGAACGGCTCCGACACGCGCCAGGTGATTTTCACGCGCATCTTCTCGGTGTCGGCAAAGACGCTCGATTCTTTCCCGACGAAGTCCAGCGTTTCCAACCGGAACCGCTTGCCGGCGCTGCCGGTCATGCGGGCCACATCGGCCAAATCGTAGTGGACGACGTTGACGTCGGTGGTGTCCATGTAGACCGCGATAGCCTGCTCGACGTCGCCGTCAAAGATGACCTTGCCCTTGTCCAGCACGACGCAGCGGGTGCAAAGCTGACGGATCGTTGACATATTGTGGCTGACATACAGCACCGTGCGGCCGTCCTGGTTGGCAACGTCGCTCATTTTTCCTAAGCATTTCTGCTGGAATTTCATGTCGCCGACGGCCAGCACCTCGTCCATGACCATAATTTCACTGTCGAGGTGCGCGGCCACGGCAAAGGCAAGTTTCACGAACATACCGCTGGAGTAGCGCTTGACGGGGGTGTCAATAAAATCGCCGCACTCGGAAAATTCGATGATCTGCGGCAGTTTTGCATCGATTTCGGCGCGGGTCATGCCGAGAATTGCGCCGTTCATATAGATGTTCTCGCGGCCTGTCATTTCGTTGTTGAAGCCGGTGCCGACTTCCAGCATCGACGCCACGCGGCCGCGGATTTTGATTTCGCCCTCGGTGGGAGCCGTGATGCGGGAGAGTAGCTTTAACAGCGTAGATTTGCCCGCGCCGTTGCGGCCGATGATGCCCAGCGCCTCGCCCTGGTAGACGGTCAGGTCAACGCCGTTCAGTGCCATAAAGGTTTGCCCAAACAGCCGCTGGTCGGTGCCGATGACGGTGTTCGGGTCCTCCTTCCCGCGCACGCGGGCCCACCAGCTTTGCAGGTCATGCGTCAGCGTGCCGCCGCCGATCTGGCCGAGCTTGTACTGTTTTTTCAGCCCCGAAACTTCGATGACCGGGCGTTTTTCTGTTGCAGACATAATTCAAGCGCCCCTTTCTTACACCGTGTCCATAAACGTTTTTTCAATGCGGCTGAACAGCACGACGCCCAAAACCAGCGCCGCGGCGGTAAAAATCAGACTGTACACGATGCCAAACACCGTGACCGTGCCGGTGCCTAAGGTCGCCATGCGGAAAATCTCGATGGGCGACGTCATGGGGTTTAGCTGGACCAGCACTTTCAGACGCGGGGAATTGTCCAGCATCGACAGCGGGTAGACGACCGGGGAAGCGTACATCCAAAGCTGCACGCCGAAGCCCACGGCGATGGCCAAATCGCGATATTTCGTCGTTAAAGAGGAAACGATGATGCCGACGCCGAGGCCCAGCAGCATGACTTCCAGCATGACGAAGGGAATCGCCAGCGCCCACAGCGTAAAGGTGATGCCGCTGCCCGTGGCGAAGAAATAGCCCCAGAAAATCAGGTACATAACCGCCTGGATGCCAAAGTTGATAAGGCTTGTCAGCACCTGGCTGATGGGCATGGTCAGGCGGGGGAAGTAGACCTTGCCGAACACCTGCGAGTTTGTTACAAACGTATTGGCCGTGTTGTTGACGCAGTTGGCGAAAAACGTCCAGACCGTGTTGCCCGCCATGTAGAACAAAAAGCCGGGTACGCCGTCTGTGGGCATATTGGCCATGCCGCCGAACACAACGTTGAAGATGATAGTGGTGATAAGCGGATTCAGAATGATCCACGCCGGGCCTAGAATCGTCTGTTTGTACAGCACGGTAAAGTTGCGCTTGACAAACATCGTGATGAGGTCGCGGTAGTGCCACAGCTCGTTCAAATCAATATCGAACCAGCCTGTTTTGGGCCGTATAACGGTGGTCCAGCCCTCCTCGGCCGGGCGGGTGGTTTGCAGATTTTCAGCCATAAAAATACCTGTTCCTTATGTGTAAAGTCGTAGTCGCACAATTATCCATAATAGTAGTGCTATTTTACCACATTATGCGCAAAGAATCAACTTGCCAAAGCGTTTATAATAATAGTAGAGGCCGGGCATACCCGGCCCGGTCGTGAAAGGCATGGGCGTTTCCCGGAAGGCGGTGGGCCGCATAGGTGCGGCCCCTACAACTCAACATAATAAAAGCGAAAAGCGGCCTGCCGAAAATCTATCGGCAGACCGCTTTTTCTATGCAATTACAGCACCTTCGACAAGAATGCTTTCAAGCGCTCGTTTTCGGGGTTGGCGAAGAACTCCTTCGGGGGTTTGTCGACCTTGACGACGCCCTCATCGATAAAGATAATTCGGTTCGCCACCTCGCGGGCAAAGCCCATTTCGTGGGTGACGCAGACCATCGTCATGCCGCCGCGGGCAAGCTCCTTCATCAGTTCCAAAACCTCGCCGACCATCTCGGGATCCAGTGCGGAGGTCGGCTCGTCAAACAGCAGCACGTCGGGGTTCATGGCCAGCGCACGCACGATGGCGATGCGCTGTTTCTGGCCGCCGGACAGCATGTTGGGGTAGGTGTCCGCCTTATCGGCCAGACCGATGCGCTCCAGCAGCTCCATGGCCTTGGCGTCGGCCTCGGGCTGCTTCATCAGCCCCAGACGCACCGGGGCCAGCGTGATGTTCTTCTTCACCGTCAGGTGGGGGAAGAGGTTGAAATGCTGGAACACCATGCCCATCTTCTGGCGCACATGGTCAATGTCGTAATCGGTGACTTCCTTGCCGTTGAAGATGATGTGGCCGCCATCCGGCTCTTCCAGCCGGTTCAAACAGCGCAGGAACGTGGATTTGCCGCAGCCGGAGGGGCCGACCAATACAACGCAGTCACCCTTGTTGATGGTCAAATCTACGCCTTTCAAGACTTGCAGGCCGCCGTAGTTCTTTTTCAGTCCTTTAACGTCGATCACTTTGCGCCAGCCTCCTCTCAAATTTTGCCAGCAATGCGCTGAACAGCATGACCAGCACCAGGTACACAGCCGCAACGCCCAGCAGCGGGAACATAGGCTCGTAGGTGCGGTTCATGATGCCCTGGGCCGCGTACAACAGCTCTTTGCCGCCGATGACGGTAATCAGGGAAGAGTCCTTCAGCAGCATGATGAACTCGTTGCCCAGGGACGGCAGGATGGAGCGGATGGCCTGGGGAATGATGATCTCAAACATCGTGGTCATGTAGTTAAGACCCAGGCTGCGGCCGGCTTCCATCTGGCCGGGGTCAACGGCCATCAGGCCGCCGCGGATGATTTCGGAGACATACGCGCCGGAGTTGATACCCAGCGCCAGCGCACCGACCATCGTAAAGTTGCGGCTGCTGGCAAAGATGACCATGCTCATGATGAGCAGCTGCACCATCATAGGCGTGCCGCGGATGACCGTGACATACACCTTGCACACAGCGTTCAGCACGCCAAGGATGGGGTTGCGGTGGTGGGGTTTCTGCTGGGCGTGGCCCACGCGGATCATAGCCACGATGGCCCCCAGCAGCACGCCCAGCACCAGCGCAATGGCCGTGACCAGCAGGGTGGTGCCCACGCCCTTGATATACTGCTGCCAGCGGTCGGAGTAGAGAAATGCCTGGTAGAATTTTACGAAGAAGTCCTGCCCGAAGTTCAGCTTCTCGCCGCTTTTTGCCAGCTCAGAGAGCGCTTCAAACTGTGCTTCCATCCGCAACACAACCTTTCTTTCTGTTTGAATTCAGCACACCTGTAGGGGCCGGGTATGCCCGGCCCGCGGCTTTCCGGCAAACCCTTGCCTGCGGGAAGGTTGCGGGCCGCATATATGCGGCCCCTACAGCGCGATATTTGTATTATACCATATTTCCGGGAAAAATCACACTAAATAAAAGAAAAGCGCGCCGGGGCCCGGCGTGCCTTTCTGTGCGATACAAGAGCGCTTATTCAGCGGTGATGTACTTGTCCACGATGGCCTGCAGGGTGCCGTCAGCCTCGAGCTCCTCGAGCGCGCCGTTGATGGCGTCCAGCAGCTGGGTGTTGCCCTTGGCAACACCGATGGCGTAATCTTCCTGGGCGTAAGCGGTGTCCAGGATCTTCAGGCCGGGGTTGGCCTCCACGAACTCCTGGGCGGGGGCGTTGTCGATGACGACGGCGTCGACCTGACCATTGTTCAGGGCCTGCACAGCGGTCAGACCGTCGTCGTAGGCGATGACGTTGTCCTCACCGAAGTCGTCGGTGCAGTAAATGTAACCGGTAGTGCCGCGCTGGGTGCCGATGGCCTTGCCTGTCAGATCGTCAGCAGAGGCAATGTCGGAATCCTCGGGCACGATGATGGACTGGATGCCCTCGGCGTAGGTGTCAGAGAAGTCCATGACCTTCAGGCGCTCGTCGGTGACGGTGACACCGGCCATGACGATGTCGCTCTTGCCGTTCTGGGCAGCCAGCAGGGCGGCGTCAAAGTCCATGTCATCAACCTGCAGCTCCAGGCCGAGCTTCTCAGCAATAGCACCGGCGACCTCAACATCGATGCCCTCAAAGTCACCGCTGTCGGTGGTCATCTCATACGGGGGGAAGGCGGCGTTGGTGGACATCGTCAGCTTG
>OLQL01001907.1_pt1 | contig 15649 bp, 7 predicted proteins | sample 1672971 | NCBI WGS metagenome assembly OLQL01 (sample SAMEA3136742, study PRJEB25190) | human gut metagenome | biome: human gut; feature: human-associated habitat; material: faeces | place: Austria | collected 2013
CTGCCCGCATTGCGGGCAGGTCCCGAGCGAGTGCCGCCCTGCTTGACCGTTCTGTGGTCGTCCATTTTTTATGCTTCGAAAGGAATTCCGTGGAAACGAAAACCATATGGCTCGATGGCAAATTTGTGGCGGCTGCCGAGGCAACGTGTGCGATTTCGTGTGCTTCGCTTATGGATGGCATGGTCGTGCTTGAGGATGTCCCCTTGTTCAAAAACGAGCGCGGCGGCTTCATGTTTCGTGCGGACGACCATGTAAAGCAATTCGAACGTTCGGCGAAAATCGCGCAGATAGAGTTGCCTCATGCATCGAGCAAGCTCGCAAAAGCTGCCCTTAAGGTCGCGAAGGCGAGTGTGGCCAACGGGGTCGATAAGGGCATCGTGCGCTTCGTCGCGTATTTTGGCGGTGCGGCCTCGACCGACGGTCTGCTTTCTTTGGGCGGCCAGGCGAGCGTTGCCATATTCTGCATGCCGTTTTCGGGCGAGGTTAAATCGATTTCTGCGGGAAGCGATGCGTGCTCCGGTTGCGGCGACTCGCTTCCCGACGCCGACGGGTCGTTCCGCGATGACGAAGGCGCTCATTTGGGCGAGGGCAGTTTGTCGTGCTCCGATTCCGAAGTGGCCACCGCGGGAATCTCCTCGTGGCGTGCGATTTCGAGCAACGCGTTGCCGCCGCAAGCAGAGCTTGCCGCGTCTCGTGCGAATGCGGCATTCGCCTTGCGCGAGGCGAGGCAACGTGGCTTTGACGAGCCGATTCTTCTGAACGAGGCGGGCGACGTATGCTCCGGTGCACGCAAAGCCGTGTTTGCCGTACGCGATGGCGTGCTCTCCACGCCGCCCCTCGCGTGTGGCGTCCGCGAGTCAGTCGAGCGTGACACCGTGATCAACTTTGCCATGGACCTCGATGTCCCTATCGTTGAAGAACGCATGACGCGTGCCGATCTTTGCATTGCCGACGAACTGTTCTTGTGCGATGCGGTGCGTGGCGTGATTCCGGTTTCTTCGATTGACGGCTGCACGATAGGCAAGCCTGGAAAAGCGGGTCCAAAGCCAGGCCCCATAACGAAGGCCATCCAGGAACGCTATGCAAAGATGCTCGCGGGCAAGCTGGATGAATACGAGGCGTGGCTCGCTCAGGTTGAATAGCCCAAGGCTGGACGGTCAGGCTCAACCAGGTTAAACGGTTCGATTCAGCCAAGCTGGGCGGTTCGGGCCGGTCGCATGGCTGTGGTTTGCTCGGGGCCAAGCAGCTGCGAGCTATTCGGAGCCAAATTCTGATTTTGGTCCCGAAAAACAATTTCCTGGCACAAATTTGCGGTTGTGAACGATTTCATGAGCTCCATCGTGTTTGGGAAAATGCATAACCCCAGTTCACGGAATTCCTAAGGTACGGAAGGTTCTTCCTGAGACATCCGTCATCGTTCACAACCGTAAATTTGTGCCAGAAAAAGGGAAATCGGGACAAAACGAGAGCCCTCGGCGATGAATGGTGATTGGGTGCGCCGGAGCGCGCATTGCTTGCCGGGCTTTTGAGCGGGGCGAACGTGCTGAAAGGCCCGTAGGCAAACGGCGTGCCAATTGCTCCGAAAGAGTCTGCCTGCGTGCCAGGCGGCGCGTTGGCCGTGGCGCTTGCGAGTGGGCCGAACGCGTTGAGAGGCTCCATGGGTCCGTCGAACCAATTGCGCTGAAGGCTTTCGCCTGCGAGTGGAGCAGCGGGGTGGTGTTGGGCCCCGGCCAATCGGGCGGCGTGCTCATGGGGCGCTCATAGTGCTGGGAACCCGCCGCTATACATCGAGTGGCATGCTGGTTTCGCCAGGGGAGCTTGCCTGCGAACTATTCTCATGAGCCGCGTGGCGCCCGCCGCTCCAGAAAAAAGCTCGCCGTGTTGAAAAACGGGGCTATCATGTCCGATGATTGAACGAGCGCACCAATGCGGGGTGCCGGCGCCGAGCGGTGCACCGAGCAGCATCCTGCCCGTCCGGCCGCATCGAGCAAAGGAGAGCAACTATGCCATTTGAAACCGCACCGACTTATATTTTCGACCTGCATTGCGACACGCTCGATAGACTCGCCCTGCATAAGTCGTTTCCCGACGCTGGCTTCATGGAGCAAGACGCTGCGATTCCTGATGCGCGCATGTCTTCGCTCGCGAACAACGATTGCCATATCGCACTCGATCGCATGGCGAAAGCCCAGTATGCCTGGTGCCAGTGCTTCGCGGCGTTCATTCCCGACCATATGCCGGCCGATTGGGGCTGGCAGGTTTTCTGTGCCGTTCGCGATTTCTTTCAGTCTCAGCTCGCCGAGCATGCCGCGCTCATTGAACAGGTGCACGACGCTCGCGATATTCGCGGCATTGTCGATAGCGGGAAATGCGCTGGCATGTTCACGGTTGAAGGCGGCTCATTCATCGAGGGCTCGCTCGATCGCCTGCACGCAGCTGCCGACGCGGGCGTGAAAATGCTCACGCTCACGTGGAACGGCAAAAACGCCATCGCGTCGGGCAATGTTACGACCGATGGGCTTTCGACGTTCGGCGCCCAGGTGGTGCGCGCTATGGAGCAGCGCCGCATGGTGGTTGATGTGTCGCATTTGAACGACACGAGCTTCTGGGACGTGGTGAAGGCGAGCTCACGCCCGTTCGCGGCGTCGCATTCGAACTCGCGCGCCGTGTGCGGCCACCCGCGCAATCTCACCGATGATATGTTCCGCGCGCTCGCCGACCGCGGCGGCATTGTGGGCTTCAATTTCTGCCGGGATTTCGTGCGAGAAGACGGCGCCGATCCCACGCGCGACGACGTGCTGTTCCACATCGACCATTTCCTGAAACTCGGCGGCGAGCGCGCTATCGCTCTTGGCAGCGACTATGACGGCTGCGATGTGCCGAGTTGGCTCGAGCCTGCGCAGCGCGTAGGCGAGCTGCATACGCTGTTCGCGCATGAATTCGGCGCCGAAATCGCCAATGCCATTTGCTTCGAAAACGCTGCGGCGTTCTTCGAGCGCAACGAGGTGCTGTAACGCCCCAATGCCCATTCTTCCATTTGACCAAATTCGCCCAACGGTGTCGCGGAAAATAGTTCACTGATGTAGCATTATCCCGTTACCGTCACTAGGAGGGCTCCATGCGCGAAGTGGATGTCGCCATTGTGGGAGCGGGCGTTGCGGGCTGTTGCGTGGCTCGCGAATGCGCCCGTTTCGCATTGAAAGTTGCAGTGTTTGAGGCCGGCCTCGATGTGGCCGATGGCGCCACGCGCGCAAACAGCGGAATCGTGCATGCGGGTTACGATCCGAAGCCCGGCACCCGCAAGGCGCGCTATAACGTAGAAGGCGCGAAGTTGTATCCGCAATGGGCGAGCGAACTGGGATTTCCCTATATCAACAACGGATCGATGGTACTCGCTTTTACGGAAGAAGAGCTCGAGGCGATTCGCGGGTTGCGCGAGCGGGGCGAGCATAATGGCGTCGAGGGCCTGCGCGTAATCGATGCACGAGAACTTCGCGAGCTTGAGCCGAACGTGTCGCCCGAGGCGCTTGGCGCGTTGCTTGTTCCCACGGGCGCGATTTGCGATCCGTATCAAGTGGCGTTCCGCGCTGCCGAAAACGCGGCTCGCAATGGCGTCGAATTTAATTTCTCAAGCAAAGTTGTGGGCATCGAGCCTGCGCAGGCTCCGACCGCCGATTCCGCCCAAGCAGTCGCCGCAGGCTCCGCCCGGTCCGCCGCCGTCGAGCCCGCCCGGGGCGCGGGCTACATCCTTCACATCGAAGGCGCCCAGGGCGACGTTGCTGAAGCGGTGCACGCCCGCGTTGTGGTGAACGCCGCCGGCGTGCATGCTGACGAAATCCATGACATGGTGGCGCCGCACGCGTTTTCAATAACCCCCCGTCGCGGCGAATACAACCTCATGGATACCGATATGGGCGGCCTGTTCGCGCACACGATGTTCCAGGCCCCCACGAAAGCGGGCAAAGGCGTGCTTGTCTCGCCTACGGTGCACGGCAACATGCTCGTTGGTCCGAATGCCGTTCCCCAAGGTGACAAAGATGCCACGGCAACTACCGCCGAGGGCTTGGCCGCAATCACGTCCGCCGCGAAAAAGACGTACCCCGCGCTTAACATGCGAGCCCGCATTACCACGTTCGCCGGCGTGCGCGCCACGGGCGATACGGGCGATTTCGAAATTGGCGAGGTGCCGAGTGCGCCAGGCTTTTTCGATATCGCGTGCTTTGAATCGCCGGGCTTGACTTCCGCTCCCGCTGTTGCGGCTGATGTGGCTGCGTGCATTGCCGAAAAGCTCAATGCTGAGGAAAACCACCAGTTCAACCCGATATTGACGCTGCCTGCGCTGTTCAAGAACATGAATGAAGAAGAGCGTCGCGCAGCCATCTCTGCCAATCCCGACGCAGGCCATATGCTCTGCCGCTGCAACGAGGTGACCGAAGCTGATGTCGCTTCCGCGCTGCACACGAAGCTGCCCGTGCTGTGTCTCGACGCGTTGAAGTGGCGCACGGGCGCGACTATGGGTCGCTGTCACGGCGGTTTCTGCACGCCCGAGCTTGCAAAGGTCGTGGCACGCGAGGCCGGCGTCGCTCCAAGTGAGTTGCCGAAGCGCTTTGCTGGTTCGCGCATCGTTGCGGAAGCGCCCGAAAACTACGTTGAGCTTGTGCGGAACGAATCGAACCGCGCCGTTGGCGGCGTTGTCGATGCGGCAGCGAACCTCGAGGGCGAAAGCGAATCTTCGGAAGAGGGCCCGTCCTCGAACGCCCAAGCCAATCAGGGGAAGGCTGACGGTTTCAAGGTTGAGGAGCCCGCGCCTGCCGCTCCTGACGCCGACGGCTTCAAAGCCAGAGCCCTTTCGGCCAGCTTTGAAGCTGGCGTCGAAACCGGTGCCCTCCAAACTCTCGAAGCTTCAATCGCCACGAGCTCCTCGCTCGAATACGACGTTGCTGTTATCGGCGGCGGCGCGGCGGGCATCGCCGCGGCTGCTTCGGCCGCGCGCAAAGGCGCGAGTGTGGTGCTCGTCGATCGCGAAAGCCACCAGGGCGGCATTTTGAAGCAGTGCATCCACAACGGCTTCGGCTTGCACCGTTTTGGCGAGGAACTCACTGGCCCTGAATACGCTTCGCGCGAGCTTGCGACGCTCGAAGGCCTCGATGTGCACGTCGTTCGCGATGCGAGCGTGCTGCGCGTGAAAAACGGCGGCGAAGGCGCGCGCGACATTTCGGTGGAAATCGTGTCGCCGCAAGGCGAGCAAACCATTTCGGCGGGCGCGGCGGTGCTTGCGACGGGCTCGCGTGAACGCGGCGCTGGTGCGCTCGGAACGCCGGGCACGCGCCCGGCGGGCGTGTTCTCGGCGGGTTCGGCACAGAATTTCATGAACTTGCAGGGCTGTGCTCCCGGCAGCAACGTGGTGATTCTTGGTTCGGGCGACATCGGCCTCATCATGGCGCGTCGCCTCACGTTCGCGGGCGCGCGCGTGTCTGGCGTGTTCGAAATCAACCCCACGCCAAGCGGCCTGCGACGCAATATCGTGCAGTGCCTCGACGACTTCGGCATTCCGCTGCATACGTCTACGACGGTCGTGGGCATTGAAGGCACCTCGAAGCTTGAAGCTGTCATCGTGAGCAAAGTTGATGGCCATTACGCGCCTATTCCGGGTACCGAGCGTCGCATTCCGTGCGACACGCTGTTGCTTTCCGTGGGTCTTATTCCCGAAAATGCGCTTGCGACCGATGCGGGCGTGGCGCTCGACCCCATGACGGGTGGCGCCATCGTCGACGACAATTTTGAGACAAGCGCGGCAGGCCTGTTCGCCTGCGGAAACGCGCTCCATATTCACGACCTGGTCGATTTCGTGTCCGATGAAGGCGACCATGCAGGAGCATCGGCCGCGCGGCGCGCGCTTCGCCGTTCCGTAACGCCTCACGCTACGCCGCCGGCGGCTACATCGCGCGAAGGGTCCGCCCCCACGCGTGCAGGCGCAGGCGTGCGCTATATCGTTCCGCAATACGTGCATCCGCAAACGAGTCGCGTCACGCTGCGCTTCCGTACATCGGCGTCGTTCGAAAACGCGTCGATCATCATTGAAAAACGTCTGGCGAATGGCGAGGTCGAGCTTGTGAAGCGTCGTCGTGTGCTCGTGGCGGTTCCCGCTGAAATGCAAAGCGTCGCGCTTGCGGGCGACGCGTTTGCCGGCGCGAAAGAAATCATGGTCCGCATTGAGCCGAAGGAAGCAGAAAAAGCGAACGGCGAAGCGAAACCCGGCGGATTCGATGGTGCGGAAAACGCGCCAAAAGTTGGTGGCGCGGCAAAGGTAAACGGCGCAACCGAATTTGGCGTTGCGACAAAAATCGCGCCCGTAAGCGCGCAAGGGGAGGAGGCGAGTCATGAATAGTAGGGCCAATGGCGGAATTTCCGCAGGTGATGGCAAGAACGTTCAGAACAATCCGCCTCGCTGGCAGGGCGTGCAAAGCAGCCATGCGGGCGTTTCTGTGCAAACGGGCCTGCCTTCCCGAGCCTATGAGGAAACGTACACGTGCATCTGCTGTCCTTTGGGGTGCCAGCTTACGGTTATGTTGCAGCAGGGCCCTGCGGGTTTGGACGTGACGGGCGTCGTTGGCTATACCTGCCGCCGTGGCAAAGACTACGCGCGCCAAGAAGCCACGCATCCCGTGCGCATGGTCACGGCGGCGGTGCCCGTCGATGGCCGTTTATGCCCAGTAAGCGCGAAAACGGCCCAGCCCATCGCGAAAAATCGCATGCTCGCGGCGCTCGAGGAAATCCGTGCGCTGCGCGTGCAGCCGCCGGTGCACGAAGGCGACACCTTGCTCGAAAATGTTGCCGGCACGGGTGTTGCCTTAGTGGCTACCAAGACCGTACAATAAGAAGTGAAATCGAAATTATCGGGCGGCAAAACGTCCTCTCTTATGGCGCATCGGCTTTCTTCGGGCCGGTGCGCCAGCTTTTTTATGCGTGTGAGAACGCGGGCGCTTCATGCATGTTTTTGCATGTTTTAACCGAGTACATGCCCATCATTTTGCATCAAGCCTTCCGATTCATAAGTTGCGCTCCCTCGTTTTTGGCAGATTTATGCATAAAACTAAAAAATTCGACTATTTTGTGAATTGGGGTTGCAATTAACGCAAGCCTCGAATATTCTCACTGTCACACTCCAACGTACTGGAGTGGCGGGGAAGCCCGCAATCATCGCCTGTAAGGAACTGACCAAGGAAAGGAGCTGCGCGATGTTCTTCAACTTCACCAACGCTTCTCTCCGACGCCAGAGCCGACGAAACACGCTGCGACGAGCGCGTGTGTTGTCTGCTGTCCTTATAAGGTAATTCCTTATTTTCTGTCGCAATACAATTGGACGCATGACAACACCCGGCCCCTGCCGGGTTTTTTGTTGCCCGCAGTTGCCTCGCCGCAGCGATTTGGCTCCGTTTTCGTGCAACGGAGCATCCAATCGGGGTCGAAACACAACCTACGCACGGAGAAAACGTTGATCTGAAATTGCCGCCGCCTTGGCGGCGGAATGAGAAAGGCACAACCATGGCTGAGAAAGAAAAAGTTGTACTCGCATACTCCGGCGGTCTGGACACCTCGTGCTGCCTGAAGTGGCTGCAGGTTGAAAAGAACCTCGACGTTATCGCTATTTGCGGCAACGTCGGCCAGGACGAAGCTGACCTCGAGTACATCAAGAACAAGGCGCTCGAGTGCGGCGCAATCGCTTCCGAGGCCATGGATATGCGCGAGGAATACGCCAGCGAGTACCTCACCAAGGCGCTTGCCGCCAACGGCCTCTACGAGAACACCTACCCGCTGCTTTCCGCACTTTCTCGTCCGCTGCTCTCTAAGCACATGGTCGAGGCTGCGCACAAGTACGGCGCGAAGTACATCGCCCATGGCTGCACCGGCAAGGGCAACGACCAGGTTCGCTTCGAAACCGCCATCAAGGCCCTCGACCCGAAGCTTGAGATTCTCGCTCCCGTTCGCGATTGGGAACTTCACACCCGTGAAGAAGAAATCGACTGGGCTGCCGAGCACGGCGTTCCGGTGAGGGCGTCCAAGGCTTCGCCGTACTCCATCGACGACAACGTGTGGGGTCGCGCCATCGAATGCGGCGCGCTCGAGAACCCCTGGAATGAGCCTCCCGCGGACATCTGGACCCTTTCCGTTGACCCCGAGAATGCTCCCAACGAAGCTGAATATGTCGAGATTGGCTTCGAGAAGGGCGTTCCTTGCTCGCTCAATGGCGAAGAGAAGAGCTTCCTGCAAATCGTCATGGACCTCAACGTCCTCGCCGGCAAGCATGGCTGCGGCCGCATCGACATGGTCGAGAATCGTCTCGTTGGCGTGAAATCGCGCGAATGCTACGAGACCCCTGCCGCTGAGGTGCTCATTGCCGCCCACAAGGCGCTTGAGACTCTGTGCCTCGATCGCGAGACGCAGCACTTCAAGCTCAACCTCGAGCATCAGTGGTCCACCACCGTGTATTACGGCCAGTGGTTCAGCCCGCTGAAGAACGCTCTCGACGCATTCTTCGCCGAAACCCAGAAGTTCGTCACCGGCACCGTGAAGGTGAAGCTGTACAAGGGCAGCTGCACCGTGGCTGGCCGCATGAGCGACCACTCGCTCTACGATTACGGTCTGGCGAGCTACACCGCGGCCGACACGTTCGACCACAAGGCCGCGAAGGGCTTCATCGACCTCTCCGCGCTGCCGTTTGCAGTCTGGGCGGAGAAGCAGGGCCACGAAGCGCAGGACCTGTAATTCCACGCTAGAATAGAGCGTTGTTCGAAACGCATTGAAGCTGGTGCGGGCTTTCGGGCCCGCACTTTTATATAAGAGTATTGCGGCGCACGGGCGTCCGTTTGAAACAAGAAAGGCTATTCCATGGGTGCTTTGTGGGGCGGCAGGTTTGAGAAGAGCGTCGGGTCGTTTACCCAGGCGTTCGGCGCATCGTTGCAGGTCGATAAATCGATGTATTCGCAGGACATCAAGGGCTCTCTCGCGCATGCCCGCATGCTGTGCGAGAAGGGCATCATCTCCAAGGCCGACTTCGACAAAATCGAGGTGGGCTTGGTCGAGATTGAGAACCAAATCGCTCAGGGCCGCTTCCAGTTCGACATCAACGACGAAGACATCCATATGGCCATCGAGAAAACGCTGATCAAAGACGTCGGCGTCGCGGGCGCGCGCCTGCATACGGGCCGCTCCCGTAACGACCAGGTTGCCACTGACACGCGTTTGCATGCGAAAGACCTGCTCAACGAGCTGCTTACCCAGAACTGTGCGCTGCGTAGCGTGATTTATGCCAAGGCCTGCGACAATTTCGACGTCATCATGCCTGGTTACACGCATTTGCAGCATGCCCAGCCCGTGCTGTTCAGCCATCATATGCTCGCGTATTTCTGGATGTTCACGCGCGACTTCACACGTCTTGTGGCCGCCTTCGACGCCGCCGATGCCAATCCGCTGGGTTCCGCGGCGCTTGCCGGCACCACGTATCCGCTCGATCGCCACATGACAACCGAGCTGCTCGGCTTCGATCATCCCATTCCGAACTCCATGGATGCCGTTTCCGATCGCGACTACCTGCTCGACCTTGAGTATGCGTGCAGCGTCTCGATGATGCACTTGTCGCGCCTGTGCGAAGAGATCATTCTGTGGTCCACTACCGAATTCGGTTTCGTCACGCTTTCCGACAGCTTCGCCACGGGTTCGTCGATTATGCCGCAGAAGAAGAATCCCGACTTCGCCGAGCTCACGCGCGGCAAGATGGGCCGCGTGGTGGGCGACTTGGTTGCGCTGCTGGTAACCATGAAGTCGCTGCCGCTTGCCTACAACAAAGACTTGCAGGAGTGCAAGGAAGGCGCCATGGACGCCGCGAAAACCCTGCACGACTGCATGGTATGCATGGAGGGCATGATCGAAAGCATGGAGCTGCACGTGCCCGAGATGCGCAAGTCGGCCGGCAAGGGCTTCACGGCTGCGACCGACGTGGCCGACTATCTGGCCAAGAAGGGTATGCCGTTCCGTCAGGCGCACGAAGTGGTTGGTGAGCTTGTGCTGTATTGCGAGAAGCATCACAAGGGCCTGGAAGACCTCACGCTTGACGAATTCAAGCAGGCTAACGAGCTGTTCGAGGCCGATATTGTGAGCGCGCTCGATATGGAAACCATCGTTGCCGCCCGTAAGACGTATGGCGGCACGGGATATGAGGCCGTGAAGGTTCAGATGAAGGAAGCCGAAGCTGCGTTGAGCGCCGATAAGGAAAAAATCGGCTACGACGAAACCGCAACCCCGGTATATAAGCAGTAAGAAGCCGTGAGGGCCTGCGGCGCAAATTGTCGCAGGCCTTCTGCTGTTTCTTGGCGAATTGTGAGCCCTGCGGCATTGGTTGCCACGGGGCTTTTGTTTTGGCGTTCTGGCGAACGGCATGGTGGCTTGCGCTACGGCTGCCATGAGTCATTCTCGCGGGTGTTGTCGTCATCTTCGCGAAACAGCGTGCTGTATGATTAGTGGCGTGCCGCTAGAAGATATGACCGATGAAAATCGGTAAAGCCTCCTATATGCAAATCGTGGGTTGGGCGACAATCGTTTTCGTCAAGGAAACAGTGGTCGCTTACCACATGCAATCGAGGAGGCTTCATGCGCTATTCTACCATCGTCGGCATCGACACCCACTCGAAAAAGAACGCCGTCTGCGCCATCGTCCCCGCAACCGGGGAAATGCGGGAAGCCGTCCTCTCGGAAGACCCCGGGCAGCTCCTTTCATGGATTTCCGGGCAGGGGTTCCCCGAGCCCGTCGGCTGCGTCTACGAATCCGGCCCGACCGGCTTCGGGCTCGCCCGCGCCCTGGAGGCTGGAGGCGTCGCCTGCACGGTGGCGGCCACTTCGAAGCTCTCCTATCGCGTCGACCGCCAGAAGAACGACAGGGCCGACGCGAAGTGGCTCGCCCGGCAGATGCTCGCAGGCGGCGTGCGCGCGGTGCGCGTCCCGACGCCCGAGGAGGAGTCGCTCTGCCACCTGTCGCGCCTTCGCGGCGAGGTGGCGGCCGACCTGCGCAAAGCCAAGCAGCGCGTCTCGTCGTTCCTCCTGCTCACGGGCACGGAATACACCTTGACGAAGAAGAAATGGTCCAAGACGTTCCGCAAGTGGGCCGAATCCCACGAGTTCGACCAGCCGGCCGACACGTTCACCTTCCGCTGCAAGATGAGCGCGGTGCTCCGCCTCGAGGAGCGGCTGGCGGAGGTGGAAGCCGAAATCCTGCGCACCATCGCCTCGTCGCCGAAGCTTTCCGAGCGCATGTCGCGCTTCACCTGCATCCACGGCATCGGCAAGGTGTCGGCGTTCTCTCTGGTCTGCGAGGTCCACGACTTCGATCGCTTCAACAACGGCGCGTCGTTCGCAAGCTACCTCGGCCTCGTTCCCTCCGAGAGCTCCAGCGGCAAGAAGGTGTCGCGCGGAGCCATCGCCAAGCAGGGGAACTCCCACCTGCGCCGCATCCTCGTCGAGGCCGCGTCGTGCTACTCGAAGCAGTTCAAGGCCGTGAGAAGCGAGGATGCCGCGGTTCCCGAGGCCGTGCGGGCGAAGGCGGAGAAGTGCGCCGCCCGCCTGAGAAAGAGGAGGGCGGCACTGAAGATGCGCGGCGTCTCGGCCAACAAGGCCAAGGTCGCCGTCGCCCGCGAGCTCGCAGAATGGATTTACCACATCGCGGTGATGCCCGCATAGAGGATGTCCCCGGCGGGCTTCGCGCCCGCCTCGACATAGACCCGAGCATCTCGAGCTGCCGCCGATGGCGCCGGGGCGACCCGCGATTTGGCTATGCACAGCCCGCGAGGGCCGCGTGCGATTCTAGAATCAAGCGATCGAATAAGCGGAAACCGTCCAGCCGAAGGCATCCTAATGCGGCAACCAGGCCCCGAACGGGGCGGCGACACGCGGATATGAGACTGATCACTGTGCTTGACGTTGGAAACACGTCTGGCGGCGGCAAGGGATGCGAAGGATGTGACCCAACCGGCCATTGCAAAGGCGGGTTGGGTCACTATTTCCCACTTGACAGTTCATCGGTCATATGAGCCATTGACGCGGCTGTTCGTCTCGTTTGTTGGGGGTCTTTGTGGCGAAGTCGTTCTCATTTGGCGATGCAAAACGTCTACTGCGCGATGTTGCAGAGCTTCAAAGGCGAATCCGCATGGCCCCGACGAGGATGGACGAGCTCAAGGGCGATATTGTTCAAGCGGCGGAAGCATTGAAAAGCGCCGAATTGACGAAATCCTTGTTAGAACTTCCCGTAGAGGATCTTAACAAATATAAAAAAGGGCTAAGAACTTCCCTCCTGAGGGAAAACGGTTATACATCAATAGCGCATGTTTGCAATACGTCTCATTCCAATTTGTCTGCAATATACGGAATCAGCGAATCCTCTGCTCGTGACATGAAGAAGATTGCGGGGGAATATGCAAAGCAGGTTCAAATTGAAATTCGGGTCCGATTGAGCTCAGATAATCGAACCGCAGAATCCACGTCGCTGATTCGCGCTGTCGCGGCATATCGACGAGCTGATATTTTGGTTCGTGACATTGCCGACAATGCATTTGCCGATTCGGATAAGATGGAATACGCTCAATCGGACCTATCGTCTGTCATGGGCGTGAGATGGTTATTGTCGTCGAAAGCCAAAAAGGCGCGCGCTGAAGAAGCATATTCATACTTGCGAGAAGCATATCTAGGGTCATACGGAAGCATTCAGCGCTTGACCTTGAAAAAACTCGATGAAGTTAGCGACGTGTCCGGCGAAGATGCCTGGCGGGCATTTGAGTCGGATCCCGTGGGTTTTTCAAATACGATCGAGGATACTGCGCCTGGATTTCTTGGTCCAGGTGGTTCTATGGGCTACGGGCTCCCCGAAGACTTAGCATTGCAAATTCAAGAGGAGTGTTTTTATCCGGATGGCTTGCTTGTCGAGTTGAGGAATTATCAAGAATGGGGCGTTAAGTACGCTCTCCATCAAGGAAAAGTTCTGTTGGGCGATGAGATGGGCTTGGGAAAGACCATTCAAGCTATTGCGGTGATGGTCTCTTTAAAAAATACCAAAGCAACCCATTTTGTTGTCGTCTGCCCTGCAAGTGTTCTTGCTAATTGGTGCCGCGAGATAGCAACGAAAAGTAGGCTTCGCGTAGAGAAGGTTCATGGCTCAAGGCGGGAAGACGCGCTGTCTTGTTGGCTGAGAAATGGCGGAGTGGCGGTAACTACTTTTGAGGCTTTAGAGCATTTTGATTTGGAGGACAGCTTTAGTTTTTCTCTTCTCGTTGTTGATGAAGCTCATTATGTCAAAAACCCCGGAGCTCGTCGTTCTTGCAATGTTGCGAAATTGAGCCAACATGCTGAGCGTATTCTTTTCATGTCGGGAACACCGCTCGAGAACAACGTCGATGAAATGGTCTCGCTTATTCGACTGCTGAGGCCCGATATCGCAAAATCGCTTTCCGGTATGACGCATATTTCGTCTGCTTTGCGTTTCAAAGAGCTTGTAGCGCCAGTTTATTACCGAAGAAAACGCGAAGACGTTCTGTCGGAACTCCCTGAGCTGATTGAAAATGAAGATTGGTGCAGCCTTTCCCCCGAAGAAGAGCTCGCTTATGAAGACGCCATTCAAAGTAAGAATATTATGGCGGCTCGTCGTGTCTCATGGAACGTTGGAGACGTCAGAAGGTCAACGAAAGCACGACGTTTGTGCGAAATTGTTCGGGAAAGTAAGGAAGACGGAAGGAAAGTGCTGGTCTTCTCCTATTTCCTAGACACACTGAATAAGGTAATTCAATCACTTGGCGAAAATTGCTATGGGCCAATCAACGGTTCGGTCTCCCCTCAGCGGCGTCAGCAGGTGATTGACGAATTTGATAAAGCGCCTGCTGGGTCTGTGCTGGTTTCTCAAATTCAATCTGGGGGTACAGGTTTAAATATTCAATCGGCAAGCGTGGTAATTATTTGCGAACCACAATTCAAGCCGTCTGTTGAAAAACAGGCAGTGGCTAGGGCATACCGAATGGGACAGGTAAGAAATGTGATGGTTCATCGCTTGCTGTGCCTTGATAGCATCGACGAGCGCATTATTGAGATCCTTGAGGATAAGCAGAGGATATTTGACACATTTGCCGACGAGTCGCTCGCAGCGAAAGAGGGCTTTGGCATAGAGGAAAAAGAATATAGCAATATCATCGAAAAGGAGATCGAGAGGATTAATGCTAGGCGAAACACGAACGTCGCGGACGTTTTGATTGAAACGAATGCGGCAAAGGCCACTAGTATTGGTGATGGCAAAGGTGGCTTTGTTACCGATGGTGGCAAGGGGCCATCAGCGGTCTTTTCCGACGAGATGCCTCATATTGAAAAGACCGTAGTTCCCAAAGGAGAGGATGGTTTAAGGAGTGCTTCGAAGGGCGTGTCGGTCACGCGGCGGATTAGGGAATATCCTCAGCCGCGAGGGGGGTTCCTAAATCCGAAACTATTTGAAGTGGTTCAGCTTGACGGGGGAATTTCGGAGCTGGCCTCGTACGAGAATGTTGTTCCAGGTGTTGTTGGCATTGCCGTCGACTACATGGTACGTTTTTGCACGGGGTCATCTGTTTTTGACTCATTCGCAATTTCTCGCAAAGGGGCGCTTCGTGTCGGGAAGGTTGATCTGTTTAACAAGCTTGCTTCTGAAATTGTAGGCTTGGACGATAAATCGATAGCAAATGCCATAAAGCTTGCGGGATTTGATGCGGCGTATCGCATGGGTCCTCGGGCGTATAGACCAGTTGAAGAAATCAAACCAGATTCCCAAACGTTGGAGAATGTCAGAATCATGGTAAAGAGGGGCTGTGCTTTCCTTGATGAGTGCGGGCCAAAGATACTCGATGGACTGACTTTTGAGGGCGGCTATACCGATATTGTCTCAAATGGGGACGGAGATTTTCTGACCCCTGATACTCTTTGGGATTTTAAGGTTTCGAAGAATCCACCAAACTCACGACAGACATTGCAGTTATTGATGTACTGGCGCATGGGGCTGCATTCGGCCCATACCGAGTATCAGCAGGTAAGGCAATTGGGCATATTTAATCCGAGGATGAATCGTATATATCGATTACCGGTTGGATGTATATCCGAGGAGATAATTGCGGAGGTCGAAAAAGACGTAATCGGTTATCGTGCGTGATGTAAAAGGTATTTTCGTATGTCGCGCTATGATGCTGGGGTTTCTGGGGCAATTATGATGCAGAAATTCTCATTGACGGCGGGCGCGTGTACGGGTACAATTCATTCCTGCGCGTAATCGCGTCGTGTATGTGGGCCGTTAGCTCAGCTGGTAGAGCAGGGGACTTTTAATCCCAAGGCCGCGGGTTCGATTCCCTCACGGCCCACCACCGATTTTTCTAAGACGGGTTCAGCCCGCCTTTTTCTTACTGGGCCATGGTGTAATGGCAGCACAGGGGTTTTTGGTGCCCTTAGTCCGGGTTCGAATCCTGGTGGCCCAGCCATTTTTCGACAACGAAAAGCATATAGGTTCGTAACGGCTATGGCTAAGTGTGTTTTATGCCACCAGGGTTCGAACCGATGAGGTGGAATTCCGTCAAGAAAACTGCCCAGTGGGCAGTTTTTA
>OLQL01001913.1_pt1 | contig 15599 bp, 14 predicted proteins | sample 1672971 | NCBI WGS metagenome assembly OLQL01 (sample SAMEA3136742, study PRJEB25190) | human gut metagenome | biome: human gut; feature: human-associated habitat; material: faeces | place: Austria | collected 2013
CGGTGGGCTTGCCGCTTGCTACCAACTTGTTCCGAAAGGACAGCAGGGCCTTTACCAGCAGCCGCCGCTCGCCGGCGCAGAGTGCTAACACTCGATTTCTTCTATACTTGAACATCACCACGCCTCAGCAATAAACCAGCTCAGAAAAGACAACCTCCTCCGCGCGGCTGCGGATACTGTTCATCCGACCAACCCATTCCATCTGATCAGCGGCCTTCAGCTGTTCTGTGACGCCTTCGGCCTTCTTCATTTGCTCCACGATCCGGTCGAGCATTGCCTGTGCCGACTCGCCGATCTCCTCCAGATGCGGCTCCAGAGTCCCCGTCAGCAGCATCCCTGTGTAGATCCCGTCCATGTGTGTGCGCAGATATCTCCTCCGCGCCGCAGCAAACCTGTTTTCCATACCGCGCCTCCTTCATATACGCATTGTTTCTGGTCTTCCTTCGCGTATATGATAGCCCGGCGCTACACTAGAGTCCAATGTGCAATAATCGGATTTGCAGTCTTGACAACGGGATATATTTATTTTGCACCGGCTATTGATTTGTGCGTTTTTATGAGTATAATAGATATTGAAATGTGTGTGTCACGAGATGTGCAACCAATTGAATTATGTGTTTTCCGGCGCGTTGACTATGCTGAAAAGTGCGGAGGTGCGCAATGTTATATCGAAAAATCCAGCCGTATATTGAAAGCTATCTGAAATCCGATTCCAATAAGGTGCTGATTATCGACGGGGCGCGGCAGATCGGAAAGACGTTTATTATACGCCACGTTGGGCAGCAGCTCTTTGAGAACTATATCGAGCTGAACTTTGCGGAGGATTACAACGGCCCCAGGCTGTTTGAGCAGGTCCGCACCGTCAAGGACTTTTATTTTCAGGTCAGCACGATCGCCGGCGAGAGAATGGGAGAGAAGAAAAACACGCTGATTTTCCTTGATGAGATCCAGGCGTATCCGCACCTGCTGACCATGCTCAAGTTTTTGAAGCAGGACGACAGGTACACCTATATTGCCAGCGGGTCGCTGCTGGGCGTGACCTTGAAGAAGACCACCTCGATCCCCATCGGGAGTATTGAGATCAAGCGCATGTTCCCGCTGGATTTTGAGGAGTTTCTGCTGGCAAACGGGTTTAATCGGTTTGCCATCGATATGATGCATGAGAAGTTCCTTACCGGTGAGAGTCTGGATGCCGCCATGCATGAGAAGGTAATGGATCTTTTCAAGAAGTATCTGCTGATCGGCGGGCTGCCCGATGCTGTAAACTCCTTTATTGCAGACACCAATATCGTCAAGGTGCGGACGATCCATCGGGATATCCGCGCGTTCTATGCTGATGACGCGTCAAAGTACGAGGCGGACAACAGCAGGAAGCTGAAGATCCGCAGGATCTACGATATGATCCCCTCCAATCTGGAGAGCAAGAAGAAACGAGTGGTCTTTCAGGACATCGAGGACAAGCGCGGCAAGCGTTTTTCCGACTATCAGGATGAGTTTGAATATCTGATCTCCGCTGGGATCGCCTTGGACGTCAACGCGATTACCACCTCCGTCTTTCCCCTTACGCAGTCCATCGGCAAAAACCTGCTCAAGCTCTATTTGAACGACGTAGGGCTTTTGACGGACGTTTTGTATGGCAGCAATATCCGTGCGATCCTGGACGATGAGACGGGGATCAATCTCGGCTCCGTGTATGAAAGCGTGGTGGCCCAGGAGCTGGTCGCGCACGGCTTCAAGCTGTTCTATTACGATAACCGCAGCAAGGGCGAGGTGGATTATCTGATCGACGATTACGACAGCCTATCCGCCGTTCCCATCGAGGTCAAGTCCGGTAAGGACTACACCGTCCACAGCGCCCTGAATACCTTCGTAAAGAACGACGATTATCATGTGAAAAAGGCCTATGTTCTGTCCAACGCCCGCGAGATCACGACGAACGGCAAGATCACGTATCTGCCGATTTATGATGTGATGTTTTTGGAAAATGTGCCAACGCAACAAGAAATGAATTAATACGCTACCAACATACAGAGAATTTTGGAGGAAGCAAATATGACTTACCTTGATAGGGCAATTAAAGATGGATATGCCATTATTACCGGCCCGGAAAATAAGCAGAAGATCATCTATGTCACGTCTGATAATCACACAGAAAACTATAACGATCCCGAGGAAAAAGTTCGGGCTGAATTCTGGGCGGAACTGATCTACGAATACGACTACCCAGCACATCGCATTAAGGTTGAGGTGACGATCCCGGATCGTGTACCGACGGACCGTGCGGATATTGTCATTTTCTCTGATGATGAATGCAAAAAACCGTATGCGGTTGTAGAGTGCAAACGAGATGGCGTTACAGATGCGGAGTTCTTGCAGGCAATTGAGCAGGGTGTAGGCAACGCAACGTGGGTAAAGCTTCGTGCAAGCTATGTGGTTATTATTGCTGGCGCTACTCGTCGGGTGTTGGATTTCTCGGACGATAGTACCGGCATTCTCGAACGAGAGAATAATATCATTGCTGATCTTCCAAAAGCCTATGGAAAACCGCAAGCATTCCGCTTTTACAGAGGTGGAGAATATACAGATGTAGACGGCAAGAAAAAGAAGGCCCCTGATATCCAGCCGGTTGCCAGAGAAGATTTGATTACTGCTATCAAGAAATGCCACAATACGCTTTGGGGCGGCGGCAGGCTGTCACCACCGACGGCCTTCGGTGAGCTTTGCAAACTGATATTTGTCAAAATTAGTGATGAGCAAAAGCCCCGGAAAAAAGGAGAACCGTATCAGTTCCAGATCAAAACGCACGAGCCTTCTTCCAAGCTGGCGGAACGTATCAACGCGCTTTACAATGAGCAGAAAGTCAAAGACCCGGAAGTATTCACGGATTCAATCAAGGTCGATGACCGCGTCCTCCGTACAGTCGTATCTCACCTTGAGTCTATAAACCTGAATAAAACCGACCTCGATGTGAAGGGTGTCGCCTTCGAGCAGTTTATGGACGGCTTTTTCAAGGGCGACTTTGGTCAGTATTTTACCCCTCGCCCCATTATCGAATTTGCGGTAAAAATGATGAAGCCGGAACATGATTGGGATGTGCTTGACCCTGCCTGTGGCTCCGGCGGATTTCTGCTGCACGCTCTGGACTATATGCGTTCGCAGGCCAGTGAGTATTATGATAAGGACACAGTTGATTACTTTAACTACTGGCACGACTTTGCCTCCAAACATCTGTACGGCATCGAGATCAATGACGAAATTGCCCGTGTCGCTAAGATGAACATGATTGTTCACGATGACGGGCACACCAACGTCATCAGCTTTGACGCGCTGGACAGCATTGACAAGATGCACGACCATAACCGCGGATTTGAAGCTGGAAAGTTCGATCTGATTCTGACCAATCCGCCGTTTGGTTCCACAATCACGAAGGCGGAAAAACCCTATTTGGCTAATTATGAATTAGGTAAAACAAAGGACGCTAAAGGAAAATATAAAGATCGTCCCAGACAGAGCTCCGAAATACTGTTTATTGAACGCATCTGGGAGTTTCTGAAGCCCGGAACCGGCAAGGCGGCAATCGTACTTCCCGACGGCGTTCTGACAAACAGCTCCGCGCAGTATGTACGCGATTTCATCTTGGAGAAGTTCCAACTGCTTGCAGTTGTGAGCTTGCCTCAGTGCGCCTTTGCCCATTTTGGTGCCGGTGTAAAGACGTCCATTATCTTTGTCCGCAAGCGTAAAGCCGATGAAAAACCGGACGAGAACGAAGCCATCTTCATGGCAGCGCCGGCGCTGATCGGCTATGATGCCACCGGACGCAAAACCGATTCTCAGCTCGATGAGATCATTCAGAAGTACGAAGAATTTCAAAAGGACGCAACACCTTTTTTCGCATGACCCCCGATGCGAATGACCTTTGCGTCTTCGCTGTCAAACGGGGGTATATAGAAAGTAAAGAAATATATTGTAATCCGCTGTATCCGACTTATCTCTCGCTTGTCGAAAAGTATCAGCACAGTCCATATGCAAATGGAATATTGAACAACCATGTTGCTGTTAACCCCAAAACAGATTGTTCATTATTGTCAGATAGTTCAGAAGTGAGTTTCGTACCGATGGCAAATGTTCAGGAAAAGACGAATGTTGTTTCCTATGACATGGTTGCGTATGAGACCGTAAAGAAAGGATTTACTGTATTCCAACGGGGCGATTTGATTTGGGCCAAAATTACTCCTTGCATGCAGAATGGGAAATCCTGCATTGTTGACAAAATGCCCACAGAGATCGGTTTCGGATCAACCGAGTTTCATGTTATTCGTAAACGCAACGAGAATGTATATATGCCGTTTATCTGGGCAATTCTGTCAAGTGACGATGTCTTGAAAGCAGCACAGGCTACATTTAGCGGATCTGCCGGGCAGCAGAGAGTGTCAGCGTCTTTTATTGAAAATTTCCCTGCTGTATTACCTGATTACCCGGTACAAGTCAGGTTGGTTGCGGAGTTGGAGGATAAACTAAATCTTCTGAATGGCAAGCTTCAACGGGCATATGAATTACTCCACAAAACCCCGATGTATCTCATTGATAGGTTGGGGCTGACGTTCGACTTTTCTGCAACGCAGAAAATCACCTATGCAACAACCGTAGCGAACATAGAAGGACGTATTGACGCTGACTACTATTCACCGAAGTTTTCTCATTTCAGATCACAGATTGAAGCTTTGCCATATCGTACAGTTAGCGTAGATGACATAAGTGAAAAAATCGTTTCCGGCTTTGCAGCAGGCAAACAGGATCAGGCCGACAATTTGCCGGAGGATCAGCGAGTTCCTCATCTTCGCCCATTCAGCATAACACCTGAAGGCGAGCTGTCGTTTGAAACAAAGAAGTATGTGCCTAAGAGCCGACTAAAATCCGAAGATTATTGCAAAAAAAACGAGGTTATCTTCAACAATACTAATTCTCCGGATCTTGTTGGCAAAACGACCGTATTTGATTCAGATGTTCTTTGCGCAGCATCTAATCACATGACAAGAATAACCGTAAAAGAGGGTGTAAATCCGTATTACGTTGCAGCATTCTTTAATGTACTGCTCAGCATTGGCTACTGGAAGCTGCTTTGCACGAATTTCAACAATCAAGCTGGTGTCAATACGGATACGCTGAAAAGGGTAAAGATCCCGCTCCCCCCGAAAGAAATACAGGATCAGATCGCAGCTGAATTGATGCAGCGTCGTAGTCAGGCTAATGTTCTTCGCAGACAGGCTATCAAGGAATGGGCAGATGCCAAAGCGCAGTTTGAGAAAGAGTTGTTGGGAGAATAGATAATGAATTCGTTATTCAAAAACATACAGATAAACCAGCTCTCGGGACGACTCCGACAGATTGCAGGTACTCCCAACGTACTGAGTATGCAGTTTTCGGCTGTTGATGTTGCCGGTATTCGTGAGAGCATCATCACAATCGCGAATGAGTGCAAGGCAGATGATCCTCAGATTGCCCGACAGCTGCTCGCAGCAAAGGATATCCTGTTCGCTGTTAACCAATTCGGACAAGCGTTTATTAATCCATACGCTATCGGGGAAATCCTCTTCGGACTGGATTATCTTGCGGCCAAAGGCCAGGCACCATCTGCAGAGAAGCAAACAACTGCTGAGATTTGGTCCTACATACATCCACTAATACAGAAATCTTCAAAGAAACTGTTTGAGGACGGTCATTTCGCAAACGCGGCAGAGGATGCCTTCATTGAATTAAACAGCAGAGCCAAGGCAATTTACAAAAAGCTCGTCCCCAGTGCTGCAACGGTTCCAGACGGAACAGATCTAATGCATAAGCTGTTTGGCAGCAATCCGCTTCTCTGCCCTGTTCGCGATACCGGCACAGAAAGCGGGAATAACTATCAGCAAGGATTTCATTTTATGACAGCTGGTGCCATGTCTGCTTTGCGCAATCCGAAAGCGCATTCAAATGATGAAGTATTGACAGCAGAAGAAGCCCTGAGAAGGCTGATGTTTGCCAGTATGCTGATGTACAAGCTTGATGAAGCGGGTTTGTAAGAAAGAGAATTGCGAGGGATAGAGAATGATTCAACTTTCCGGAATCTTCAGTGAGTCTTTGGGCGGGACTTGTACAATTCGAGGATACGCCAAGTACAATGAAATCGTTGAACTGTCGTATCCACACCCGGGATACCAGCGTCCAGCAGAGGATGAACACGTTGCCGAGATTAGCTCGTTTATTACATCCGGATCTAATAGTTTTAGTCCAGAAGTTGTCCTCGCATACACGGCAAAGTACAACTATTACGCACAAGGAGCATCTTCTGAGGTGGATGCTTTAGCTGATATTCGATCCGGAAAAGGTTTTACATCGAATGTTGATGGTATAGCATTCAAAAAGGAAAAGGCGGCAGGTAATGGCTTCTTGTACACCCTTTCCATCCCTGACAAAAAATACGATCGCATTGAGGATAAGCCTTTCCGTAGAGTTGATGGTAATCATAGACTTTTAGCCATCGAAAAACTCATCGCCGAAGGGCAGATGCGCAGCAATTATCTAATTCCCTTCTGCATTATCGTCTTCCCAGATAATGTAAGTATGAAAGATGAAAAGATCATCTTTCACAATATTAATTCAAAAGCTGTACCCATCCGTTCGGAACGATTGCTGGAAGGTATTATTGTAGACAGCAAAGATGAGCTCTCTTTTTCTGATAAAGAACTAGATGATAGCTTTGGGCATGAATACTTGCTCGCTAGGAAGGTGTTGAAAAACAAGCCTCTGGCAATACGAAAGCTAAAAGCTATTCCTTGGATTCGATCAGATCTAATAACTGCGCTTATAGACATAATAGAAAGCATCCAAAAGCGATTCGGCAATATCCAGACAGCAGAGCATGAAGAGGCTTTTGGAATTGCATTGAGCAATGCTCTCAATGATGCAAAGCTAGGAGAGAACGGAACACTTCTAATATCGTCTGGATTGTTGTTCCTGCTGGTGGCTTTGTATTACAATATCGAAATATCCTCTCCTTCTGCTGACGCTGTTCAATACAAGGATAGGCTCTTAACATGGTCAGAAAAATACCAGATTACTGATGCGCAGATAGACACTGAACAAAATGCTGCAAGCAACGCAGAATGTATTGAAGCCATCTTCAATCGGTATGTTCGCTCGACAGAACAGACAATTTTCATGTCAAGGTGTTTTTCGGCAGAATACAATGAGACCGAAAATGCAATTCGTCGTGCAATTAATGAAATAAACAACGAAAAAAAGACAGGTATTATGCTCATAAGGGTAGATGAGCATCATGAAGGTACGACTGGGCAGATTTCAGATCGGATTTTTCGAGACATTGAGAGCGCAGGGTTAGTCATAGCCGATCTTAGTAGTGGCAAGTTGAATGTCCCGCACGAGATTGGTTACGCAATGGGGTTAAAAAAAGATTTAATTCTTGTACATAACGGAACATCAGAAGAGGCTGAAAAACACATCCCGTCCAATATCAGAATGTTTGAGCAAATCCGCTTTAATGGAGATTACCAAACGCTTCAGAATGAGATAAAGCGCCGCCTAATTGATTATTATAAGTTGTGAGTATTCTCATATAATAATCGACTAACTATGTGAGAGCGAGGTGTCCAAGATGGATAAAACAGGCGTGATTTACATACTGACCAACCCGTCCTTCCCTGAATATGTGAAGATCGGGTATGCGGATGATATTGACAAGCGGCTGCAGCAGCTGAACCGGAGCGAGTGTATTCCCTTCGCCTTCCGCGTCTATGCGACATATGAGGTCAATTCCCGGCTCTCTGATCTGAAAATCCATAGCATTATCGATAAGCTGAATCCAAACCTGCGCTCCATCGAGAACTTCAACGGAAAGCAGCGCGTGCGTGAGTTCTACGCCATGTCGCCGGAGGACGCCTATTCCATCCTGGAGGCCATCGCAGAGATTCACGGCTGTGCGGACAAGCTGAAACGGATCGATATGGACGAGGCCCAGAAGCAGGCAGAGGAAACCGCCCAGGAGATCGACGCCGAGCACAAAGAGCGCCAGTCGCCCTTCCGCTTTTCTATGTGTAATATCCAGCCCGGCGAAGAGATCGAATACTGCAATAACCCAGAAATCAAGTGCACCGTCGTAGATGATAAGACAGTTAGCTATCAGGGGCAGAGCTATTCGCTTTCTTCTTTAGCCCAGCTTCTCACTGGCAGCAAATACTCCGTCGCCGGCCCCCGCTATTTCAAATACAAGGGCGAATGGCTGAACGATATCCGGCACCGGCTGGAAGGATAGTGTCAAGGCATTGAATTCTCATTGTCAATTATAAGGAGACACCGCTATGGACATGTTTGATGGATTTGTATTCTTGGAAGAAAAGAAAAAGTCTCTCATACCGATTCTGTGTCAATATGATTTTCTCTCCGCCTTGACAGCAGCATTCTCAATAACATCATGGCGGAAAAATCGAGGCGCTCAGGAAAGTTGCTTGGCGTTGAACTCCGCAATGGTAGAGAATACAGAATGGGGCCGCAAAACCATATTTACACCTAATGATTTGGAAGAGTTTTTTCAGTTACTATATCCTATTCTTAAGACAACACCATATGATGATCCAGTTCTCCCTGATTTTGGAGAGATTAAGTTAAACTATCGGTCAAAGTATTATTCAGTAATCACTGGAACCGGACATACAGCCCCTATCTTTTCAGCACTTCAGTTTTTGGAGAAAATCAGCGAGTCAGCATGCATGGATGCATATACCGATAGCCTACTCTGTTATAGCGATTACTGCATAGACTTTTTGAAAGCCAAAAACACTCCAATAAATGAAGATTTTTCATTACATCCTCAATTTGAATCACCAACTTTCGATTATTACGAAAATGTAAAGGACTTTATGACTGAAGAAAAGTGGACTGGACTGGGTACGCCATTGCTTTCAATGCTTGCTGCAGAAAGCAATGAGATTGTACGAAGTCATTTCTTCAGTTATAATGATCACTACTATCCGTTGTTTAATCCCTCGCTTGTGATCGATTACCAAACAAAAATTCTTCTGACTCGTCCAGATAGGGAGCTCCACAGTATTGTCATTTCATCTTTGGCGGATAAGCTGGCCTCTATTTATGATTCTCATGATATAAAGACGGACTATACTATTAGGAAGCCCTTGTTGCTTGACAATAAGCAACCACTTTTAGATAACAAAAAAAGTTTTGCATATTTGGAAGACAGCAACTTGATAGTTTTCCTTGATTGTGGCAATGAGCACAGAATTGAGGAAGAGATCTCGGCTATCTACAAGGCGCATACTGAGGATGGCTTAAGCATTGTAGATTTAGAAGCCAGAATACCAGGAAAAGGCTATAAAGCATATCATGTCGATAAAGAATGTAAGTTAAGCATCATTTGCTTCGATGAGCATATTAATGTCGATCAACCTAGAATTGTTTTGCGAGGGAGAGAGGAAAAGCGAATCTACACAGCTATTGATTTGATGTACATGCTCATGTTTTCTTCTGAAGTATCTCAGATTGCTGAGTTTGATTCAGATGAGAAGAATAGTGAATCCCAAGTTCTTTCTTGGGGAGGAGCCTCGGATTATTTTACTGTGTTTTTAAGTGAAAAAGGATTCATATCTAAGGGCGCTATAGAGTATAGTAATGTTTATTCTGAGGTAGACACATCCGCTGCCCATATTTTTTCGCATTATCTTGAGCTGGGAGGGGTGTTTCCATTTCACTTGTCCAGTACAATATTTGCTGATCCAGAATGCTGGAATGTCATATGTGATGATAATTCAGTATATCAGTTTACCCGAAAGGTAAAAGCTTTGCCTGGAGGAGCATTGTTCAAATATGACAATGGCTGTTCTGTGTTTTTATCATATAACTTCTTTAGTATTCTTAAGGAATCAAATATCACCCAATCGAGATTAAGCCTTGATATGTTTAGAGCAGTAACTGAAAAGTTCTTTATAGAGTATCATCAAGATTTATCGGCGATACCACCCCTTGCAAATACCTTGGTACAGTTTTGCTGTCACTCTTTGTCCAACCAAAATCCCGAGCATTATGTCTGCTGTCAAAAAGCAAAGGTCTCGTCAAATAAACTAGTTGTAGATTTTGAAGTAAACAGCAGTAAGATTGCAAGTGATATTGCTGAAGCAATAGACCGTTCTGTCGAATACAGCGTCATTGGTGAATTGCTACAACCGTTGGTTTGTCTTTCGAAAGATTCCTATTCGGAGTTGTTCGAAAAGATGGAATTGACCTCCGGTCAAAAGAAGACTTTGGGAACTACAGCCGTCAGAATTGATTATTACTTTAACCCCGATACTTATGAAATTAAGGAAACAGATGTTTCGGAGTTGTCTATACGAAAGCAAATTGCAAAGATATGTGCAGCGGCGGGAGTGCTTCCTGGAACATATGAGCGTAGAGATGCTACGGAGATAGTAAGGAAGATACAAGAAAGTGTTGTTTCCCACTTAGAACAGGCAATAAGAACGCTAGAGCGAGACAGGTTACACATACTTCTTCTTTCCGCGCTGGCTACGGAACAGTTATCAGTTAATCTAAACAGAACAGGAGCAACCCTAACCGAGGATATAGAAGAAGGCGAAAGGATTAAATCATTAGAAAAGTCTACACAGCTAAGCGAAAAGGCAAAAATGCGGAAATCAGCTTTGCTTTATCTCATCGAAACCAATCTCTACTTGGTGAATGAGCGAAAGGAAGAGGCGATAGATAGTAGCAAGCTATCAGAGCTATTATCGTTTGCAAAATGGATTATTTATTTACAGAACAGCTCTGATTTGTGTTTCCATACTGATTCAGATACTAAGTTGATAGTGGAAGACGACTACAGGATAGATGTGGAATTAGGTGAAAACTACTCTCAAACCTTCGAAAAAGAAAGTCAAAGGAGAATTATTGCCGAGCCCTTTAATTTGCGAGGCGATAATACGGATAGAGATTTCTTTGAAAAAGTTGCAAATGCTTTTTATGAAGATTTAGGGGTGCATTTTAAGGTCCTAGAGTCTGTCCTCCATCACTTGTCAGACAGTAGTTTTTCTCATGACAACGTGGAGTTTGACGAGATTGCTCCAAACGTGATAAAGGCAAAAGCAACAGATGTGCTTAACGACTATTTATCTTTCGTAGTTGAAAATGTTCCAGTAGAAGATGTAAAAAGCGCATACGATTTTTTGACGATTGTTCCTGGCCAGCTGAAAACAATTTGTGATACTACACACCCCATTCTTCCAATTTGGGAGAGGGAGAAAAGGAATCATTGCTTTGCAGTCAGACCAATATATATGAGCAACAACGACTACATATATTCACCCATTATTATGGAAGAGGTAAGAAAGCGGTGGATAGAAGGTTTTCTTCAGTTTTACCCACCTTTTGAAATAGGCCTAGAGCGAACATGTACTGCTCTATATGCGTGGAAGAATAATTATGAGCATCTATTCTCTTCAGAGGTTGAAGTGCTATTGAAGGAATCCGGTTGTGAGTATGCCAAACATGACGTTGATTTGAGAAGAGAAGATAGGCGCGGCAATCACCCAACTATAGATGTATTAGGCGATTATGATGTGATCGGGCTCAATACAACTCAAAAAAGGATTTTCATTATCGAGTGCAAAGTCTTACAACCCATAGGATCTGTTTTCGAACATAGTAATCAGCAGAAGAGGTTTTTTACTAAAGAGAAGTTTGACGAGAAATTTCAGAAGCGGATAGATTACTTTTCTAAAGTTGCAATGTCCTTTTTTGCCAATCATGGATACGACACAGAAGGCTTTACAATCAATCCATACATGGTTGTCAACAAAGTGTTTTCGTCGTATTACAAACATGTACAGTTCCCGATAGTGACATTTGACGAGTTGAAGCGAGAAATACAGCTTTGATTTTTCGCTACTTCACCTAAGATCAGGCATCTTAATACCTATCGGGCGGGCAGATTCCCTAAAAATTCGCTTTATTCTCCCTCGTCGAGCGAATAAAGCGAATTTTCGGTGAATATTCGGCGAATTTTCAGTCGCAGAAGCAGTGAATTACACTTTTCAATAGAAAAACAGGTTGAAAAACACACTTTTCGTTTTCTCGCCGCTGAGTTTATCCCGACAAGAAGCTCTCAAACGGGGCGTCGTCGCTCAGGAATGTATCCATCATAAACCGTGCGCCGAGGCGGAAGCCGGTGATGAAGGTGTCCAGCTCGGATTCGCCCATGAATTCGGCGTAGACGTTACAGAAGCGGAGGAACAGCGCCTTGTTCTCTCCGGCGAGCTGCTCGGTGAGCTTTTCCTCCAGATCGTTCAGAGAGTCGGAGACCTTTTTTACAGGGCTTTGGGGGTGGTAGCCGCGATCCTGTGGGTCGATGTTGCCGTAGTACAGCTCCTCAATGATATTTCCCCTCATTGCCCGTCACTCCATTTCTGCAGCTCCCAGAGCCGGTCGATGTGGCGGCGGGATTTGCGGGTGGTTGCGTTGTGCTCGTCTGTGGAGAGCCAGTCGATCAGGTAGCACTTCGGGATCATGTACTTGTGCTGCAGCGCCAGGGCGCGGAGCTTTCCGAACCGGATCCACTCACAGACCGTGTGGCGGTTATAGCCGGTGAAATCCACGATAGCGGTCACGTCGATCACGTCCGGATAGTCGGCGAGCTTGCTTTCATAGTAGCGCCGCGTCTTCTGCGGATCGTTGGGGAGGGGCGGCTGAATGCGGATCTTGTAGGGGCTTTACGTCCTCATTCCCGTATTTGTACCAGCTGGTGGGTACGATGTACCGGCTGGGGTTGACCTCCCGGTTGATCATAAAGTCGATGACGTCGCGTTTCTTGATGGCGTAGCAGCGAGTTTTCTTCCCGGTGCAGACGTGGGGGATCAGATTGAACTTCAGCAGATAGTGCGCCGTCCGCTTGCTGATATGGCAGGCCTTGCGCAGCTGTTCCTTGTTCATGATCTCCGGGTATTGTTCGAGTTCCTTTGCATCGTATGTCATGACGAAGCTCCTTTCCGTATTTCGGTCCGAAAGGGTGCTTCATCGGTGCTGTCGGGGTCTCTGTTTTCTTGCCTGACTTCTTGCAAACGCGCAAGAACGGCGGCTTTTTACGCAAGATCACGGTTTTATTTGAACTCTGGGGCGGTTCAAATCAGCTCTGGCCGAAACGGGTCGAAATGTCCGCAATCCCTTGCGGTGCCTGGGTTTCCGGCATTTCACAAAGCGGCCTGAAAAATCCTGCTCCAGACGTGAATCTGCCAAAGTCTTACAACACTCGAAATCAGTTTGAGGGAAACCTCACGAGGGTTCGAATCCCTCCCGCTGCGCCAAAAGAGGAAGAGACGCATTCGCGTCTCTTCCTCTTTGTTTTACACCTTCTCCCGCTTCTGCCGCCAGAGGTTGATAGCCAGCATGACCGCGGCGTAAATCAGCGCGGCGGCGAGGATAATGAGCGAGAAGTCGCGCTGCATCTGGTAGCTCGTCGTCGTGAAACCCTTGACGAGTAGATGACCGGCAAGATAGCTCGCGGGAATCAGCGCGAGATAGCCGAGCGCTTTGCCCGTTTTCTTCCTGCGACAGGCGAAAAATGCAATACCCAGCGTAATAAGGAGTGCTAACGATAGCAAAACGTAATAGCCCAACGCCAGCCGCGGCAGAGAAATGATGCCGCCGTTCATGCTGCCGCAGAGCAGCACATCGTCCTGCCCGTTGTTCTGAGAATAGCAGACTGCCGCGCAGTTCGCGGCGTCGAGCGTGAAGAGCGTGCGCGCGGACTCCGCCTTGGCGAGCACGCCTTGCAGTGCGTCCGCCTCGCGCTGTGTGCGATCATTTGCGCTGTGTGTGTTCGGGGCGCCCCCGGTTTCGTCGAATGCGCCGCGCCATGTGTCGAGCGGCGTGCGCCATGCGGTGATGAAGTAGATGGTTTTGCCGCTGTTGGGGTCCTGCGTGTTCGCGACCTCTGCGCCGGAGACCGGCATGAGCAGGCTGACGGAGATGCTCTCCGCGCCGCTGAGATCAGAAAGCCCATCCGCTGCCGAGCCGTCCGCGAGCGCTCGGGGCGAGCGCGAGATCGCCCACTCTGTCTCGCTGTACGGCAAATACTGCGGCGCGGTGAGGTACGCGAATCCCGCCGTCGCCAGCGTCAGCGCGAGCGTGACGGCCAGCAGCACGGCGGTCAGCTTTTTGCGTCGAAGCTGCCGCTTCAAGTCGCGCAGCGGCTGCGCGCTGACGGGCGCGGGCTTCACATCCGCCTTCAGCGCGTCGAGCTCGGCGCGGCAGGCCGCGCACTGCGCTAAATGCCCGTCCACAAATTCCTTCGTCTCCTCGCGCAGCATATCCTCCTCGTAGAGCGGCAGAAGATCCTGCACGATGCTGCAAGTTTTGTCCATTTCAGTCGTCCTCCAATCCCTCGCGGATCATGCGCTTGGCGCGGTGATAGGTCACGCATGCCCAATTTTCCGTCTTGCCGAAGAGTGCGCCGATGTCGCGAAAGCTCTTCTCGCCGTACACACGCCACATGAAGACCTCCTTGTACGGCTCTCTGAGCGCGTGCAGCAATTCCTGGATGCGCGCGGCCTCGCTGTGATCTTCTAACTCCTCCTCGTGGCTCTCCTCGGCGATCCGGCAGTCTTCGAGCGGAGCAAGCCGCTTCTCGCGCCGCAGCTGCGAATAATAGAGATTCTTCGCGATCTGGCACAGCCAGACGCGCACGCTGCACTCGCCCCGAAAGCGGTCGAGGGCGTCCATCGCGCGGAAAAACGTCTCGCTCGTCAGCTCCTCGGCGACGCTCTCGCTCCCACTAAGCGAAAGCAGATACCGATATACGTCGTCGAAGTACACGGCGTACACCTCTTCAAACTTCGTCAGCGCCCTCACCCCCTTTCTGTCTATAGGACGGCGGAAAACCGGTTTTCTTACAAAAAAATCCGTCCCGCGGGACGGATTTTTTCTTTCACGTTTTGACGACCTTTTTCTTGCCGCACTTCGGGCACGTGAGCTCGACCTTGCCGATGTTTTTCGGCACGCGGCAGTACGCGCCGCAGGAGCAGCGGACGTATTTGTGCGCCTTGTCGGCGCGGCGGGCCTGCGCGCCGCGGATGGCGTTCGCCTTCGGCGTCCACCAGGTCAGAAACTTCGCGTTCTCGGCCTGACGGCGCGCGAGATTGCGCGAAAAGATGCGGATGAGCACGATGAACATCAGCACCATCGACACAAAGTACAGCGCCTGCGACACGCCCTGCACGCGGATGATCGAGCTCAGAATGCTCACGACCAGCTCAAGGATCACGAGCGCCCAGTTCAGCGCATCCACGCCGTTGCGGCCATACATAAAGCGGTAAAGGGCATCGCGGAATTTGTTCACAAAAAAACACTCCTAAAATCTTGATGCTGCCATTCTACACGCTTTTTGAATCCCCGTAAAGGCGTTTGAACAAAAGTTTACAGAATGGAAAAGAGTAAACGCAACCCGCCCGACTCCGTCGGGCGGGTTGCAGGGGGGCAAGGGGGGCCCACCACCCCAACCGCCTCGCAGAGTTTCGCCGCTCCCGCGGCGAAATAAATTCAAATTG
>OLQL01001914.1_pt1 | contig 15588 bp, 17 predicted proteins | sample 1672971 | NCBI WGS metagenome assembly OLQL01 (sample SAMEA3136742, study PRJEB25190) | human gut metagenome | biome: human gut; feature: human-associated habitat; material: faeces | place: Austria | collected 2013
AGATCAAGCTGATCACCCCCATCGCCATCGAGCAGGGCCTCCGCTTCGCTATCCGTGAAGGCGGCCGCACCGTTGGCTCCGGCGTTGTTGCCAAGGTGATCGAGTAATTTCACGCGCCGTCCCCCATCCGCCTTCGGGCGGGTGGGGCGCGCGCCGTTCCTTCCCCGGGCGTCCGTCCCGGAGAACTGACAACCACTAGCTAGGAGGTGGCAAACGTGGCAAGCGTTGCCCGTAATAAGGTGATGCTGGCTTGCACCGAGTGCAAACAGCGGAACTACAATTCCATGAAGAATAAAAAGAACACCCCCGACCGTATCGAGCTGAACAAGTACTGCCGTTTCTGCAAGAAGCATACGGTTCACCGCGAGACCAAGTAAGTAACCAACGCGATTGCATTGACCGGGCGGTCTCGGCCGTTCCGGGTTTGCGAAAGGATGGGAAAACCATGGCAGATAAGAGCAAGAAGGAAAACTTCTTCGTCCGCTTCGGCAAGGGTTTTGTCAAATTCTTTGCAAAGATCGGCAACGCGTTCAAGAACATGTGGCATGAACTGAAGAAGGTCACATGGCCTACTCGCGAAAAGCTGGTCAATTATTCGGTGATCGTGGTACTTTTCATGCTGTTCATGATGATCATCATCGGCCTTCTGGACATGGGCGCCAGCTGGTTGGTTGACACGATCATGAGTCTGCATGCTTAAGGAGTAACACCATGGCCGAAAACAGCAAAGAACCTTGCTGGTATGTGGTACATACCTATTCCGGCTACGAGAACAAGGTCAAGGATAATATCGAGAAGTCGGTTGAGAACAACGGCATGAAAGACCTGATCTTCGACGTCCGCGTCCCCGTGGAGGACGTGGTGGAGATCAAGGGCAACAAGCGCGTCAAGTCTCAGCGCAAAGTGTATCCGGGCTACGTGCTGGTGCGCATGATCGAGACCAGTGAAAGCTGGTATCTGGTGCGCAACACCCGCGGCGTTACGGGCTTTGTGGGTCCCGACAGCAAGCCGGTTCCCCTGACCCCGGAAGAGGTGGAGGTAATGCTTTCCACGCAGGAAAACAGCGTGGAATTCGGCATCGCCATCGGCGAGGAAGTCCGCATTCTGGCCGGCCCGCTGGAGAATTTCACGGGCACGGTCGAGGACGTGGATACCGTTCGTCAAAAGCTGACGGTAAAGGTCAAGATGTTCCTTGGCCGCGAAATGCCTGTAGAGGTAGACCTGTCGGAAGTCGAAAAGGTTCCCCAGGGCAAGTAATTTACAGGCGAACAGTGGGAGGAATGTGAAACGCATTCCGCCATAACCACAATAAGGAGGTACAAACCGAATGGCTAAGAAAGTAAAATCCATGATCAAGCTCCAGGTTCCCGCCGCGAAGGCAACTCCCGCGCCGCCTATCGGCCCTGCGCTGGGTCAGCACGGCGTGAACATCCCTGGCTTCTGCAAGGAGTTCAATGAGCGCACCGCCAAGGAAGCCGGCATGATCATCCCCGTTGTCATCACCGTGTACACCGACAACACCTTCACCTTCATCACCAAGACTCCTCCGGTTCCCGTTCTGATCAAGAAGGAACTGAACCTGCAGACCGCTTCCGGCCGCCCCAATCGCGACAAGGTTGGCAAGCTGACCAAGGAGCAGGTGCAGAAGATCGCCGAGATTAAGCGCCCCGATGTGAACGCCACGGATCTGGAAGCCATCATGAGCATGGTCAAGGGTACCGCCCGTTCCATGGGCATCACGGTTGAGGAATAAGACGACCAAGAGTGGGAGGACATAGTGCCGTTAGTACCACAGGAAGGACGGAAACATGAAACACGGAAAGAAGTATGTTGACAGCGTAAAGCTGATCGATTCCCTGACTGCTTATGATCCCGCTGATGCTTGCGACCTGGTTTGCAAGACCAGCAAGGCCAAATTCGACGAGACCATCGAGATCTCCGTTCGTCTGGGCGTTGACCCCCGTCACGCTGACCAGCAGGTCCGCGGCGCGGTGGTTCTGCCTCACGGCACCGGCCGCACCATTCGCGTGCTGGTCGTGACCAAGGGCGACAAGGTGAAGGAAGCGGAAGCTGCCGGAGCCGATTTCGTTGGCGGCGAGGAAATGATCCACAAGATCCAGTCTGAGAACTGGTTCGGTTTCGACGTGATGATCGCCACCCCCGACATGATGGGTGTGGTCGGCCGCATCGGTCGTATCCTGGGCCCCAAGGGCTTGATGCCTAACCCCAAGAGCGGCACTGTGACCATGGACGTTGCCAAGGCTGTTTCCGACGTGAAAGCCGGTAAGGTCGAATACCGCGTGGACAAGAGCGCCATCATCCACTGCCCCATCGGCAAGGCCTCTTTCGGCACTGAAAAGCTGACCGAAAACCTGACCACCCTGATGGAAGCCATCAACAAGGCGAAGCCCGCCGCTGCCAAGGGCACCTATGTGCGCAGCCTGTATATCAGCGCCACCATGGGCCCGGCCGTGAAGGTCAACCCCTTGAAGTTCTAATTCAGGCAGGGGCCCCCTGCAACTCAATTCCGCGCCCAAAGGGCGCGGAATTGAGCGGAAAAATTCGTTATCTGCCCCAAGGTCGCCGCTAGGCAACGGGCCTCGCGACTTTTACGGGTTTGCTAGATTTTTCCGTATGAAAAACAGCTCGTCTTTTTAGACGGGCTGTTTTTTTGCAGGGGCAGTGCCCCGGCACCCCGGTCCCACGCCCTTTGGGTGCGGGGCTGATAAGCTGATAAAGAGTACCTTGATGCCGCTCATCTTGACGATTGAGAGACTCGACTAGGTTTGCTTAGTGAAAAAGATTATGTTAGCTCAAAAAGAACATTTTCATAATCCTTTACATAATACTTCACATTTGTTCTCCCCTTTGAAAGAATTGTGTGTCCCTCGGCTTCTAATCTTAATCTCTGTTCGTCTATTCCCCCAGGATATTTTGGATTTAATTCTCCACTTGCTTTTAACGTTCTCCAATAAGGCGTTTCGTTTTCAGAACGTTGGTAACTCGCCCATGCAGAAATTGATACAAAGATCCCCGCTGTAATAGGCTCCGTAAAATCCGCCTGATGTTGTTTAGCAAAATATTCACGAATTTTTCCTATTGTGATTACTTTACCATACGGGATCAACTTCATCACTCTATCATAATCGATTGGCGGCGCAAAATACATTCTATTTCCACCGTATTTTTCTATGCTTTTCTCGTCTGTAATTATTTGGATTTTCGGCATATCTTTGCTATCATTGAGCATCGAATTAAAATCTTTTTCATTTTCATTTGGCATGAATGTCCACCTCCTGCCAGCATTATAGCGTCAGCTTTTAGATAATACAATGAGACAGTTTGTGATCCTTCAAAGAAAATTACGAACGAATGGGCTACTGTCTCTCCATTCCCTGTTGGCTGCACATGAGCATTTTTGCAGGTCAACCCAATAAAACACCCGGCATGGAAGCCTATGCCGGGTGTTTTATTGAAAAATATACTCTACCTTATTTCACGAGCTCCCAGACCATTTCCACGGTAGCGGAAACGATGGTGCTGTCCATCAATTCGTCAGTCTCTGAACGAATGGTGTGCCCGAAAACGGGTTCTTCTTCCTTCAGGCTGCGCAGTGCTCCCAGCTTCATGCCGTTGGTTTTGGCGACGAATTCTGCCTTCTGCAGGGCATAATCCATAGCCAGATCCAGCGCTTCCTGATAGGCTTCCTGTTTGCCGCTGCTCTCCAGCGTGAAGGTATAGCCAGAAACTACGTTGGCGGAAAGGATCGCATCCAGAGTGCCCTCCAGCATCCCTTTCTCCGGCAGAGCCAGCTTCCATTCGCTGCCTACGCTCTGCTCATCCTGCTCTACGCCGCGCTCAAGCTTGCCGAACTTGAATTCATACTGCGTATTCAGAAAGGAATCGGACATTTGCAGCTGATCCTTGCTGATCCCCACCGATTCCAACGTCGTGTAAAGCTCCTCCAGCTTCTGATCATGCTGCTTGCGGGCTTCCTGAACCGTCTTGGCACCGGCGGAAATTTCAAAGGTAATGACCGCCGTGTCCAGCGTCACATACGTTTTTCCATACCCGTAAACCGTTACGGTGCTTTCGCCCTCGCCCAACGCCGCTACAGGCAGCACTGTCAGCATCAACGCCAGAATCAACATTGCCATGCGTTTCATTTTTGTTCTTTCATCTCCTTTGCCTTTTTCCCTTTTTCTTTGCGCGGCAGATCAGCAGGACTGCCGCCGTTACGATCGCCATCAGCCCCAATGCAGGCAGCGCCATCACGATAAAGACCAGCATATTACGAAGGAACTGTCCGAAGTCCTCCACGGAGTTCTGGAAGGCACGGCTGATGCGCTCCCCAAGACTCATCTCCGAGGTCACTTCCACCGGGGAATCCTCCCGCAGATATATATCCACCTCGCTCATATCCACCTGCCGGTCGATGGTGCGCTGACGGGTCTCATAGCTGTCGATGGAATACTGCGTGTCCGCAATGGCGCTCTCGATGGAGATCAGGTCTTCCACCGTCTCGGCCTTTTCCAGCAGCTCGTTAAGCCGTTCCATTTTGGCCCGCAGGGTCGCCAGACGGGCCTCGTTGTCCGCATACTGCACTGTCATGTCCGTGGAACTCTCCGAACGGTCCACCACCCGGCCCACGCTGTCCAGCCCGTTCAGGAACTCGTCCAGCTTGTCGGACGGGATCCGCAGGGTCATACTGTTGCTGCGGGCAGATCCGCTTTCCAGATCGCCGCTCTGATAGGTGGACTCGATATAGCCACCCACACTGCTTATCAGCTGGGTCAGCGCTTCCAGATCCGCGTCGTACTGCGCCGTGCGGATGGTCAGGCTGGCGGTGCGGATCAGCTTGCGGCTGGTCTCCGCCGTGGGTTCCAAGGCCGATGTATCTGCCGAGCTTCCGGAAGCCATGGAAACGGATTTTTTGGCATAGCCGCTTTCATCGCTGGAGCCAACCAGATCGTAGGCCGCCGCTTCGTTCTGATAGCCGCCGTCGTAGTCACTGGCGGAAGTGTAAAGGCGGGGCTGCGCAGAGAAGGAACGATCGCTTGCGCCGTACTCCGGCTGCTGGGCGCCCACCCAACACGAACCGGCGACCAGCACCAGCGCCGCGGCGGCGGGCAAAACCGCTTTCCACCACTTCCGCTTTGTTTTCTTCTGTTCCTTTTCCAAATGGCCGCTGAACTGACTCATGGTTAAACTCTCCTCTCGCTGAATGGCGCTGCGCCATTTTTCCTCGAAGGAAGACGGAACAGGCGCGCTGAACAGCTCCATCAGCTCATCGTCCAGCCGGTCGTTTTCATGCTTCGACTCCATGTTCCTCTCCTCCTTTCATGGGAATAGACGAGAGACTTTCCCAAAAGTTCCTCAAAATGTTGCATCTCCCTGCCCCAGCACCTTTCGAAGGTTTTCCTTGGCACGGCTTAAGCGGCTTTTCACCGTGCCCTCCGGCAGTTTCAGCAGCCGGGACAGCGCTTCGTAGGACTGATTTTCTCCATAATAAAGAGACAGGATCACCTGCTGATCCGTGGGCAGCTGTTCCACCGCCTGCCAGAGCTGCTCCTGCCGGGAGCGCTTCTGATAAACGTCCTCCGGCGTGGGCGACGGATCGACCGTCTCCGGAAGCCCGTCATAGGGCAGCGTTTCCCGTTTCCAGCGGGCGGAACGGAGAATGTCCAGACAGGTATTATGGGCGATGCGGTACAGCCACGTGGCTGTTCCTTCGCCCCGGTAGCCGTCATAGGCGCGGAATGCCCGCAGCATGCTCTCCTGCGCCGCGTCCTCGGCTTCCTCCGGGCGGGACAGCATATGAAGGCAGTGGCGATAGACCATGCCCGCATAGGGCCCGCATTCCTCGGAAAACCGCTGTGCCTTTTCGTCCATTCGCTCACTCCTTCCCCTCGCGCGATCTCAGTTTTAGTATAGCACGATTCTTTCTGCCGTGACAAGGCTCGTTTCCATTGACAATCCCATTTTACAATGTTAAGATAGCTTCGGTTCGGTCAAAAAGTCCGAACGGAAAAGGAGAGAAGACCATGCCTGTTAATAAGAAAATGTCCATCGGCGAAGTGCTTCGTATGGATGGCGACACCGCCGCGATTTTCATGAGCTTCGGGATGCACTGCCTGGGCTGCCCCTGCGCTACTGCCGAACCCATCGAGGACGCCTGCGCGGTACACGGCGCCAACGCGGATGAACTTGTGGAAAAACTCAACGAGTTTTTGAACTCCAAGAAGTAATTCTGTGGAAAACTGAGCGGAAAAGTGATGGAATCCCTTGTGATTCAATCACTTTTCTGTTGTTTGCGCAACACGTGGGAAACTTTTCTCAAATTGTGGAAAACCCATGGGAAACCCGTGGAAAGGATGTGAATCATCGTGGAAATCCGTTCGCAGCAGGAAGCGCTGTTCATTGCCTGTGAAATGGAAAAGAGCGCCATTCAGCTCTATACCCGCGCCCTGATGCTGCTGGAACAGCAGGGCCGCGCGGACGATCCCCTCGCGGCTCAGATCCGTCAGACCTGCGAAGACGAGCGGGAACATCTGCGGCAGTTCCGCTCCCATGCCCAGCCGTTGGACGGTACGCTGGAAGAGCAGCTCATGCTTTCCGCCGCAGCCGAAGGCGTGCTGTTTGAGGGCGGGCTGATGGGCGCGGTGCGCCGCGGTCTGCTGAACGACGTATACTCCATGATGAGCTACGCCATGGCGGCGGAAGAATGCTCGGCCCGGAAATACCGGGAGTTCGCTGCCCTGACGCAGGACGCCGCTACCCGCGCCATGCTGGAAGCCATTGCCGGGGAAGAGGACAAGCACCTTTCCAGTCTGCAAAAGCAGGCTCAACCGGAAAGCCACTAAAATACCAAGGGGGCGTATTCTCATGAACCAGAACCTGCAAAACACGCAGAAGCTGGCCTTTGGCGGCATGTTGGCCGCGCTGGTCTTCGCGGCCACCTATCTTTTCAAGATCCCGATCTCCATCACCCAAGGCTACATTCATCTGGGCGACGCGTTCATTCTGCTGGGCGCGGTGCTGCTGGACTGGACGGCGGTGCCCGCTGCGGCCATCGGCAGCCTGCTGGCCGACCTGATCGCCGGTTATCCCCTGTACTGCCTGCCTACGTTCCTCATCAAGGCGGGCGTTGCGGCTATTGCCGTAGTGGGCTGCCGCAAGACCCAGTCCGACTGGGTGCGCATCCTGTGGTTCGTGCTGGCGGAGCTGTGGATGGTGCTGGGCTATTTCCTCGTCGAATGGCTCCCACTGGGCTACGGTCTGGCCGCGGCGCTGGGCGCTGTGGGCCCCAACCTGGTGCAGGGTCTCAGCGGCGTAGTGATCGCTGCCGTGCTGCAGCCGGTGGTTCGCCGCATCCGCAAGCAGAAATGATTTCCTTCCGGCTGAGGCTTTCCCTCGGCCGGTTTCTTTTTGCCTTTCCCCCGCAACTGTGGTATACTGACCCTTGCCATTCTGGAAAATGTCCGCCGTTTGGCGGCTCGTCGCGGAGGAAACGCGCAAGCTGAAAATCCGCATTGCCAAAAAAGTCAACCATCGGGGGCATCGACTTACCCCTTTCCCATCATGCAAGGAGGTCTCGCCATGTCCGACCATTCCGCCTACATCAGCCCCTTTTCCACCCGCTATGCCAGCAAAGACATGCAGTTCATCTTCTCCGAGGACAACAAGTTCCGCACGTGGAGGAAGCTCTGGATTGCGCTGGCCAAGGCGGAAAAGGCGCAGGGCCTTGCCATCACCGACGAGCAGATCGCCGAGCTGGAAGCCCATTGGGACGACATCAACTATGAAGACGCCCAGCGCCGGGAGCGGGAATGCCGCCACGACGTGATGAGCCACGTCTACGCCTACGGCCTGCAATGCCCCAAAGCCAAGGGGATCCTGCATCTGGGCGCTACCAGCTGCTATGTGGGCGACAACACCGACGTCATCATCATGAAGCAGGGCCTTCAGCTGATCCGCCGGAAGGTGCTCAACGTGCTGGACAAGCTGGCCAAGTTTGCCGACGAATACAAAGCCATGCCCTGTCTGGCCTACACCCATATTCAGCCCGCCCAGCTGACCACCGTCGGCAAGCGCGCCACGCTGTGGATGAACGAGCTGTACATGGACTATCTGGAGCTGGAGCATCGGCTCGATTCGCTGGCGCTGCTGGGCAGCAAGGGCACCACGGGTACGCAGGCCAGCTTTATGGAGCTTTTCGGCGGCGACGAGGAAAAGATTCGTCAGTTGGAACGCGATATTGCCCAGCAGATGGGCTTTGACCGGGTCGTGCCCGTCAGCGGTCAGACCTACAGCCGCAAGATGGACTATTTCGTGGTTTCCACTCTTTCCGGCATTGCTCAGACGGCCAGCAAATTCAGCTACGATCTTCGGCTTCTGCAGAGCTTCAAGGAGATGGAGGAACCTTTCGAAAAGCAGCAGATCGGTTCCTCGGCCATGCCCTACAAGCGCAATCCCATGCGTTCCGAACGTATTTCGGCCCTGAGCCGTTACGTCATGGTGGACACTTTGAACGCCGCCATCACCAGCGCCACGCAGTTTTTCGAGCGTACTTTGGATGACAGCGCCAACCGCCGCATTGCGGTCAGCGAGTCCTTCCTCGGGGTGGACGCCATCCTCAACGTGATGCTGAACGTCTGCGACGGTCTGGTCGTTTACCCGAAGGTCATTCATGCCCGGGTGATGAACGAGCTGCCCTTCATGGCCACAGAGAACATTCTGATGGACGCGGTCAAGCGGGGCGGCGACCGGCAGCAGCTTCACGAGCGTTTGCGCATTCATTCCCAAGCTGCGGGCAACGTAGTCAAGGAAGAAGGCCTGCCCAACGACCTGCTTTCCCGCATTGCCGCCGATGACGTTTGATATCAGGCGCGGCGAGATTGCTTTTCTGCGCGATGAAAACTACAACACTGGCCGCCGCCTGCATGAATGCTTTCTGGGCGATCGCGGCTGGACGAGCGGCTTTTTCCGGCTCAACGGCCGCCTGTACCAGCCCGGCGATCTCGGCCGCGTCATCGGCAGCGAGATCGGCATTCAGATTGAGCGACCCGACCGCCCCGGCGGCGTGCTGTTCGACAATATGACCGCGCTCGACAATCTGTGCACCAGCCTTATCCCCAAGGCCGGACAGCATATCATCCGCAAAAAGATTGTATCCAGCATTTTATCCGAGGCTTTGCGCTGGTTTCCGAAGGAAATGCTGCTGCAGCCACTGAGCAGCTGGTCCTACCCCGAACGGCTTCGATTTTCGTATTATCGGTGGTATCTGCTTAATCCGCGCCTGCTTATCTGTTTTTTCCCGTTCGCCGGACAGGAGTCCACACATCACAAGATGATCATTGATCTGCTCGTACTGTGTGCTCAGCGCGGCATGGCTGTATGGATCATTTCCTCAGGCATCGATGCCATCTGTGAAAAAACGGATAATGAAGAATTTCTTCGCCGTCTGCACTATCTCAATAAATGATGAGACCGCAGTCGGTTTCGGGATAGAAACCGGAAAAATACTGAGATTGTCAAAAAAACAGGACTCCGAGGAGTCCTGTTTTTTCAGTTATAGCCTGATATCTGTGTTGTACTGCTTACTTGCCCTGATACATACGGTACAGGAACGTGACGATCTGTGCTCGGGTACAGCTGCTGTCCGGGCCAAACAGGCTGCTGCTGATACCGTTGGTAATGCCATTGTCAACCGCCCACTTGACCGCACTTGCGTAATATGCGTTCACGTCTACGTCAGCGAAATTGCTGTTGCCCGAAGCGGTATTTGTCCCGGCTGCGCGAGACAGGATCGTTACGCCATGTGCGCGCGTGCAGGTCTCATCCGGGCCGAAGGTGGTATCGGTCGTACCGTTTGTGATGCCGTTCTCAACTGCCCATGCAACTGCCTTGGCGTAGTATGCATCTGCCGGAACATCCGCGAAGCTGCTCAGCGCCTTCGGTTCAGGCGAACCCGCCGCGCGCCACAGGAAGGTTACAATCTGCGCTCTGGTGCAGGCAGCGTTCGGAGCGAACAGCGTGTCGCTCATACCGCCGGTAATGCCCTTCTGCGCCGCCCAGAGGACTGCGTCATAGTAGTAATCCTCCGCGTGAACGTCGGTGAAGAAGTTGAGCATAGTGTTGTCATCCATAAAGACCGCCTTCACCGTGACCTTGCCCGCCGACATGATAAAGGTGTACTTGCCGCCGCCCTTGTCAGTCAGTTCGAGTGCCTTGCCGTCCTTGTCCAGCACGGTCAGGCTTTCAAGGGTGTAGCCCTTGTCGGGGGTTGCCGTGATGGTCACAGTGTCGCCCTTGGAGGCAGACTCGGGAGATACGGTGACGGTGCCGTGCTCATAGATGCCGGTCGGGATCTTGGTGTCGGGAATGGAGACGTTTCCGCCGCCGCCTCCTCCACCGCCGCCGCCGGAGGGCTTGATGTAGGTAAAGGACTGACTGCTGTTTGCGGAAATGGTCAAGGTCTGCCCGTTCAGTGTGACGGTGATCGAATTGCTGGTGTCGCTGTTCTTCAGGGTGAAGGTCTTGCTGTCGCCGCTGACGGTGGCAGCAAGACCATCCTTCAGCACCGTGATTTCGCCATTGTCCGCAACGGCATTCACGGCATCCTGCAAGCTGAGATAGCTGATTTCTCCGATTTCCGCCTCGGCACGGTTTTCCGCAGAGATTGTAAAGGTGCTGAAGCCATGAGGATTGGTGAAGGTGAGGATTTTCACGCCCTCGGTAGATTGAGTTTCCCCAGATGCCTTTTCTGTTTCTTCCGGGGCTGTCACATTGCCTTCGTAGACATAAGTAACGCCGTTCTTAGTGTGCTCCACATAGAGCTTCTCCTTGTCTCCGACAAAGCTGGCAGGAAGCGGGATTTCCACAGTGACAGACTCGCTGACGGTCAGGTTTTTTGCGCTCTCCATAATGACACTGTTTCTGGCAGGAGAGCCTTCCGCACCAGCCTCCGTTACAATTCCATCCTCACCATTGACCGCAGCCTCCGTGGTGGCGATGATGTTGTACTTCGGCGTAATATCCACAGTCAGGGTCTGCTTTTTGCTCTCGCCCGCGTCGCTGATGGCTACATCAGTAATCCGAATCTCCATGTACGGCTGGACTACAACCATTACGGTAGAGTTTTCGATGTCGATGTTCGCCTTTTCCAACGCCTCAGCAGCCTTTTTCATAGTTTCTGCGGGGATCTCGGCGGCAGCATTGTTGGTCGCTTGGGTCAAGCCCTTGCCAGTCACGGAAGGTGTACTATTCTCGTTTTCCAGCGCAGCCTTGAGGCTGTTCGCCAAAGAGCTCTCTTCTTGTGTCATATCACTGGTATTAACCTCTACCTTCGGCTTTGCCGCATTGACCACAGCGGTGACCGTCTCAAAGCTGCCATTGGCGTCCTTGTGCGCGGTCGCACCCGCCGCCACCGTGACGCTCTGGGCCGATTCTTTGTCCAGATACGGCAGCTTAATCAGCATATCGGTCAGGTTTTCCTCGATTGTGACCTCATACGCACCGGTGATATTGGGCTTATCGCTCTCGTTCTTTACATTTGTGCCGATGTTCAGCGCGGGAACCGCCTGATCGCCATTCTTTCTCTGGTTAAAGGTACACCCCTCGATGGTCAGGGACTTGACAGTGGCGTTCGGACCGCTGAGATCAGTGGCGCCCGTGCCATCTTCGCTGCCGCGGGCCGCGATTTTGACAACCGCCTTGTCACCGCAATCGCCGCTGAAGGCAGTGTCCTTGATGTTGACAACCGTATCCTGAACACCAACCAGGTTCAGGTCGATGGTGTAATCGCCGGAGGTGTTAGGACTATCCATCGTACCAGTAGCATTGTTCTTAAACGTGCAGCCGGTCACGGTCAGTTCCTTGACGTTGGTCAGGTACAGGGCCTTCTTGACATAGTTCTGAACCGTGCAGTTCTCCAGCGTCAGGGACAACTCAGACAGGTTATTGCTGACTTGCTGATTCTGTGCCTGGATAGCAAAGCTCTTTGTCTTGTTCCCGTCCAGCGTCAGGTTTTTCACGGTGAGCTGGGTCGCTTTCTGGTCGGCATCAGTTGCCGTGCAGGTGATTTGACCGGTCAGGGTGAATTTCGGACTGACGCCCTCAATCGTGAGATTGGAACCGGCGGGGAGCGTCACATCCTCTGTGATGTTCCGCAGAATCTGAATGGTGCCGGTGCTGTTTGCCTGAATTGCGGCTGACAGGGTTGTGTAGCTGCTGTCTCCCACCATGGCAACAGGGAAGTCTCCCTCTGCGGTTTTGGAAACAGTTGCCCCGGAGGGGATCATCAAGCCGTTCTTGTCCATCATCGCGTTGAGGTTGCTGTACTGGTAGCCCAGCATGATGTTGACGGTGCCACCGCCCACCTTAGTGTTGCCTGCCAGTGTGACCGGGAAGTTGCCAGTATTTGACGCCGCGCTTGTAAATTTGCTGGTACCCAGCTTTACCTGCCAAGCTCCCACAGGGAAGGTGCAGTTCTGGATGGTTAGGTTCTGGACCTTGGCCGTGGTCTCGCAGGAGATGTCGCTGGGGTTGGTGCCGTCCTGTTTACCCCGCTGGGCTACCTTGATAGGTGCGGTATTGCCGTACTTTCCTTCAAAGGTGCAGCCCTCAATGGTAATGGCCGCATCTCGAACCGCACACAGGTTCAGGTCGATGGTGAAGTCGCCAGTGACCGAAGTAGCTCCGGTGGCGTTGTTCTTAAAGGTGCAGTTCTTTACGTTCAATTCCTTGGTGTTGGTCAGATACAGGGCCTTGCCGGGATAGTTCTGAATCCTGCAGCCCTCGACTGTGAGATAGAGCTCCATCTGGCCATTATTGGTCTGGTTCTGGGACTGGATGGCAAACGTGGTTTTATTTTGTCCATCCATCGTCAAATCCTGGATGGCCAGATGGGTCGCGGTCTGTTCGCTCTCCGTATCTGCTTTTGCGCTGCTGCTATCCGCCGCGCATTTGATCGTACCATAGAACGTATGATGGTTACCGTTAATCTTCAGATTCGCGCCCACAGGAACGGTTACGCTGCTCTCTGTCACGTCAGCCAGCAGAGTAATCGTAGTTTCCGGTGTAGTCGCCGCGTTAACAGCCGTTTGCAGGGTCTCATACGTTTGCTCTCCAATCTGCGCAACCGCTTTTCCGCTCTCCTCCTCGTCTGAAGGCACAGCGGGGGTTGTCGTTGTCCCCTGGTTCTCAGCGCCTGTGGTGGAGGCCGCCGGCGCGGGTTCTTCCGCTGCCAGCGCGACCGTGGGGACCAGGGTCAGCAGCATGCACAGGCACAGGAATCCGGACAAAAGTCGTTTCTTCATTGGTTTGTTTTCCTTCCTTTCTGATTTTATTGGGGTCTCGCAGGTGTTAAATGCAGAGCAATCACCCCCACAATTTCAAAAAGTGTACTTTTTCAGGCAAAAAATAATTGCCTCATTTCCCCCAAAAATCTTGCAAAAAAGGAAAAATGCATGTATTATTTTGATAGGTACTTTTCCCATAAAGTAATTTGAAAAAGTACACCTTTACAAATCCAAACCAGGCGGCAGCGCGGCCGTGGTTTCCCACTGCACCGCCTTGGAATAGAAGGTCCCTACTGGCATCTCACAGGCTTTCGCGGCCTGCTTGAGGGTCAGTTTTTTGCTGCGCCAGGCCCGGTGCACGGCGGGAAAATTCTCCGGCAGGGGCCGGGGCGGGCGGCCAAAGCGGACACCCCGGGCCTTGGCCGCCGCGATGCCCTCCGCCTGGCGCTGGTGGATGGCGGCCCGCTCGTTCTCCGCCACGAAGGAGAGGACCTGGAGGACAATGTCGCTGAGAAAGGTCCCCATCAGGTCCTTGCCCCTTCTCGTGTCCAGCAGGGGCATGTCCAGCACCACGATATCCACCCCCTTTTCCTTGGTCAGCACCCGCCACTGCTCCAGGATCTCCCGATAGTTCCGGCCCAGCCGGTCAATGCTCTTGATGTACAGCACGTCGTCCCGCTTCAGCCGCCGCACCAATTTCCGGTACTGGGGCCGGTCAAAGTCCTTGCCGGACTGGTGGTCCCGGTACAGATTCTTCTCCGGGATCTCCAGCTCCCCCATGGCCAGCCGCTGCCGCTCCTCGTTCTGGTCCCGGGTGCTGACCCGGATGTACCCATAGTTCATCCCTGAACCCCTCCTGTTCTCTCTCCGGCAGAAAAAAACAAAGGCTTCCCACCCATCCTCCTTGGGTAGGAAGCCTTTCGCGTCCGCTGCCCGGTCCCCCCTTCAAATGGGAATGGCCCGGATCATCAGCCGGTCACACACGGCGTCAATGTTGGTCTTGTCGATGTTGGCCTGGTCCATGGTCTGTTTCACCTTGTCCACCAGCACCTGGTTGCTCAGGTCCCGCAGCTGGCCCATGAGGCCCAGGCGGCGGCCCAGGCGGAAGAGCATCTGCTGGTCCTCCGGCAGGTCCAAAAACCGGTCGATGAGGGCCAGCATGCGGTCCTTGTCCTGGGGCAGCCGGCCCTTGAGCTCCAGCAGGATGTTCAAAATGTGGTCGCTGTCCACCCAGCTGGTGATGCCGTGGAGGTTCTCCAGAAACAGACGGATCTCCCCAATGGTCTCCACATCGTTGGGCCGGGTGAGCAGGCCAGTCTCATAGTCCTCGTACATCTCCAGATTCTCCGCCAGGGCCATGGAGCGGATGCGGATGAAGTCGGGGTTTACCTGGTTCATCACGTCGGCGGTGTCCAGGGCGCTCTGGCGGGCGTACTCCCGCCCCCCCATGCCGGGCATGTAGAACTCATTGATCTCAATGCCGGCGGCCTTGGCCTTAATGCCGGCCTCGATCTGGGCCTGCTTGGTGACCCCCTTCCGCATGCGCTTCAAAATCTCGTCGTTGCCCGTCTCCAGGCCGATGTGGAAGCGGTTGAGCTTCAGCTGGGCATAGCGCTGCAGCCGCTCGGGCTTCAGGCGGTTGATGGTGTCCGACCGGGCATAGGTGGTGATGCGCTGGATCTGGGGGAAAGCGGCGTTGAGGTACTCCAGCACGTCGGTGAGCTGGTCAGGGGGCATGAGCAGACTGTTGCCGTCCTGGAAAAACACCGACTCCATGCCGCTCTGCACCCAGTGATAGGCCATGGAGCAGGCCTCGTAACCCCCCTCAGACTTGGCCTGCCGGGGGGGCTGCTTCCCCTGAAAGACATCCACCCAGTATTTGATGAGGTCAATGTCCTTCTTCACGTCCTCGGCCCGCCGGATGCTGAAGGGCACGTCCCGGTAAAAGCCGCAGAACCGGCACTTGTTCCAGCCGCAGCCCCGGTTGATCCGCAGCAGCAGACTGTACGCCTCACTGGGGGGACGGATGGGCCCCAGCTCGAACCCGTTGTATGGTGTGATCTTCTGCAAAGCAGGGTCCTCCTTTTTGATTTTTGAGGTCATTATACAGGACCTTCCCCGCCCCTGCAAGGCTTCTCTCCCCCCGGCGCCGCCGGGCCGGGAAGAAACCTGGGGAAAACCCCCGTTTTTGCCAAAAAAGAACTTGCCATTCCGGGCACATCCCTGTATAATAGTTGCGGTATTTTTTCGGAAGAAATGATCCTATTCTTGAACTATATTGGAGGAC
>OLQL01001930.1_pt1 | contig 15516 bp, 15 predicted proteins | sample 1672971 | NCBI WGS metagenome assembly OLQL01 (sample SAMEA3136742, study PRJEB25190) | human gut metagenome | biome: human gut; feature: human-associated habitat; material: faeces | place: Austria | collected 2013
TCAGATTCGATACCTAAAAAATCAATTCTAATAGCACACCTTAAACATGCTCCCAGAAATACAGGCTTAACACACCCTTAGTTAGCATATGCTAACTCGCCGTTAATAGAAGAGGCCGTAAACGTCTACCACGTTCACGGCCTCTATTTTACTTACTGAATTCTGCCGGTATTTGTCACAATGTCTGCGAGCTTACTATTAGCCTCCGCAAGCAAGCCCTTCAAATCAGACAGTTGGGAAGCAACTCCAGCAATCACTTCCGCCAAATCCTCAAACTCCAGGAGCTCAACATGTGAGTATGCACCAGGGTTAGAGAAATGAACCGTTATTTTATCATGCTCACATCCCACAAACACGCTAGATGGATCATTAGCCGGCGTCGCCTGAGATGGAATACCAGCGCTCTCAGCATATTTGAATGGTCCAAAAATAATTCCATCAACTACGACCACATAAACATGCGTAGAATCACATTCAAAATCTATAGCGTCAACAGATGGCTCAATTTCCTTGAAGTAATTTTTCATTGGAACATCCTCCAAAATTAAAACTCACCAACACCAGGAAAAGTGAACTTAACGCAAATCCAGTATTTTCCTGCGCTAAAACTACCGTTAGCCCGAACACCTACGTCTGTGGCACTCTTCACAAGATTTACATCGCCAGAAGTGGACTCCCCGAAAATAAGGCTCGATTCAGCCGCAGTAAAGAAGCTCTCAACCCTAAACTTATTGTTTGGGATACTGGACTGTTTGAAGGTAAGAATATTAAAGCTACTTTGGATTTGGCTGGAAAGCGTTACACCTGCAGCGAACCCATTCCCTAAATCTACAACTTTGTTAATGGTGACATTACTACCAGCGCTTAACGCAACCTTGCTCGCTGTTCCGCCGATTGAATATACAGTAAAACTATTGTCGGTAGATTCGACACCTCCGGGAGACGCAACACGATCCACATACTTCTTGTTTACAGCGTCTTTATCGTCAACCGGATCGTCCAGCATAATGATTTTATGCGAGTGCATAGACATATCACGCAGGAAACCGCAAGACGTTTCCCTGGCCTGCAATAATACTTGACCCTGTCCTCTTAATTCAACTCCATCTGTTGCCATATGGATATAAGCACCGTCAGTTTTGGAATTCTTTCCACTGATACCGTTTACCCTGATAAAACTGTGGGAAGCCATATCTACATCAACACCAAACTGTGTCCTTGTACCAGTAACAGTGATATGGTTTGTGGAGCCCGCCTTAATGTTTACAGTTCCACCACCGCCAACAATATTATCAACACCGGTAATATTATTGCGCCCCATGTTGATATCGCCACTCATCGTCCCACCACTCAGCGGCAGATAATCCCCACCACCAGCCTTGCTATCCACATACGCTTTAGTGGCCGCATCCTGGTTACTAACAGGGTCCTTTACATTGGCAATTCTATTGCCCTCCATAGTCAGATACTTATCACCGCTTGCCTGAGAAAGGCCCATAACTCTCTCGTCATCGTAATTAAAACTAGCGAGCCCATTTTGTGCAGTAGACAGCGACCACTTACGTCCCGATTGTGTAGGAAGGCGCAACTCTCCAGACGAAACCTCTACTACGTTATTAGCGCCATCCCGATACACCGCAAGCGTAGCCCCGGCTACGTCACTAGCCTTAGCACCAACTTTGATACTAGAGGTATTCTCCCCATCCGGCTCCTGAGCCTCCAGCGTCACAGCGCTACCACCCGCAGTAGTCCGCTCCGCCTTCACCCTAGCCACCTTAGAGTTAAGGTTAGCAGTCAGCGCCGCATCAACGTCTGCCGCACTATGCCCGGTGCTGACGGACCCCATAATAGCGCCCTCGCCCTGAGACCCGATAACAATCGAATGGTCGGCATCGTTCACAGTGGCGCCAATGTATTCAGCGTCTCCTTTGAACTTGATATTTCCGCCCATCGTCCCACCGGCCAGCGGTAGATAACCGTTAAGCTCCTCTTTTGTCGGCACCTTAGCCGGGTCGGTAGAAATAGTGTTGCCAGAGATAACGATACCCTCGCCAGCCACATACTCAGTACCGCCTCCGCCGCCTCCGCCGGTAGCGTTCAGCACACCATCCTGCGTAATCGTCAGATTAGCGCCAACTTTTACGCCGCCCAGAGTGGTAGCACTAGCAATGGGCAACGTATATTCAGTGCCGTGAGTGTCAAAATACTTCTTGTTCACAGCGTCCCCATCATCAACGGGGTCAGCAACTCCCGTGATTCTGTGATCCATAGCATTGACATTAGTACCAGGCGCAAGCCGCAGCTCATTGGGCGCATGAATCTCAGTCACCCACAGCTCACCAGTTCCACCGTCAATCCCGTTTCTGTTAACATAGACAGCACCGGCATCAGTACCTACGTTGATATCCAGATGGGGAATATCTCCGCTCATATGCTGTTGGATGGTAATGGCTCCAATTTTGAGCTGTCCCGCGCCATTATCCGCATTGGTAAGCAGAGTAGCCGCTCCCAGAATACGGACATTTCCGCTCTCACTCTTCACGCAAACGTCTCCGTTATCACGGTAGAAAGCACCCTTTACCGTCTTACCATCCACGAGCTTAACAACAGCGGAGCCCTCCATCTGTAAATCCCCGGTCATTGTGTCCCCGGCCCTCTTAACATACGGGAGCGGGACATCTCCACTAGTAAGCCCGTTGATCTGGTCCTGCAAAAGCTGGTCCGCCTCAGTACGATTGATGACTTCCTTGTTCAAGTTCTGCTCAATCTTGAGGTCTGCATTAGCCCGATCAATAGCCTCCTGGTTGATATTACCCTGTAGTACAGCGTCAGCGGCAGTCCTCTCCGCCTCCTCTGTCTCAATAGCAGTCTGCAACTGCTTGTCGGCGGCCTCGCGGTCCTTGATTTCCTGGTCAATACGCCCGCCTAGAGCCTCGTCAGCCTCCTGCCGCGCCTGCGCCTCCGCCGCGTCAGCGTCCTTTCGGTCCTGAATCTCCTGTTTCAGAGCCGCATCAAGAGCTTTGATGTCATTCTCAGCGGTAGTAATGCGCTCCTCCAGCGCAGTAATCTCGCCATCGATTCTCTCAATGTCCGCCTGAATCTCAGCAATATCATCCGCGTTTTTCTGCGCCAACTCCCACGCCTTGTTTGCTACCTCGCTAACCTCGTCAACCTCATGGTTGATAAAGTCAATGTCAGTTTTCAGGCCGCCGACTCTCTGCACCAACTGCGCAATAGAGCTTTCAAACTGATTGCACCACCCTTCAAAAGGGCGCTTGCTAACCACCCAATACGCGGAGTTCTTAGGCATCTGCCAGTTGTCAGGGGAAGAGGTGAGGCTACCCAGATACTCCATGCCGCCGCCCGCAGTCGCGGTGATAACAGCTGTTGTACAACCCATGCCCTTGAGGATATTAGCCACAGTAATACCCTGCATCCCCTGCACGTCCTGCTTGCCGCAGTTGAAAAATACCTTGTCGCCGTTGCTAGATTTATAGCCAACCGCACAAATCGCCTGCTTGGTGGTCATCCCTTTAGCCTGCTCCGTGATCTCACCATCCAGAATGATGGGGATAACAGAGCCAATTAGGTCAACCACCTGATTCTGGCACAGAGTATCCTCGTCAGTATCGCCACCGAAAATCTTCAAGGCCCCGTGCCGGTTGAATCCGCCGCAGAAAATGCCACCCTCAGGTGTGCTAGCCATAGGCGCACCCATATACCGTGCTACGCCCTTCCACGGCGCATCCGTGGTTGCACTAATAATTGCGTTGGCGTTAGTCACAAAACTAACATCCTGAATACTCTGCACAAGTCCGGAATTTGTAGTATTTCCAAATGCAGGCATAAGCTTGATAAAGATGGGCTTACCACACTTGTCTACACACTTCACGTTGATAACATGGTAGGGGCAACTATCGTTTTCAGAGTACCCGCTTTCCATGCCAACTTCATCCCGGTCATAATACACATCATTGGACACAGCCGCGCCAACCACTCTGTCAAGAGCCTCATAGCAATTACGCTGAATTTGGTTCCATCTCAGGATGCACTCATTCACCCGCCCAGCCATTTCACACATCTGAGCCTGCACGTTAGGTCCCGGGATATTCACCACAGGTCGCACAGGAGGCGGCACAGGTGTCCCGCAAGGGCCCGGCTTACAAGGGCCGCAATGCTCAGGCTTGCAAGGATCGGGCTCACAGCAATGGTCAAAATCATGATAACAATCTTTCATCAGAATACCTCCATAAAGCACCCTCTAAGGGCTTCAATAATCATTTCGTCCACGTTGATGAAGGTTTTACGGAAAGCCGCCAGCAATTCAGACCCACTAATACCAACGTACCCGCTGACAACTTCCTCAATTCCGCTTTCCTTTGTCTGCGTCTCATCTTCTTTTCTATCCTTGCTTTGCGTATGCTTTTCATCTGTCTTGCCCTGCTCGATACCAGCCGTATGACGCTCTCCCGTTGTATCCTCAACGGTATCATTATGTCCCGTGGTATTTTCGGTGAGGTTAGACTTGCCGTTTTCATGCCAATCTTCATTATAGTCTGTAGTCCTATCTGTGTTCTCCGTTGTGTCTTCGTGGCATGTTGTATTACTCGTATAGTCCTTATTCTTTTTCTCAGTCTCTCCAACCGTCTCATTTTCAGTTTCGTTTTCCGTCACGTTCCTAGTCGTGTTCTCTGCTACCTTCTCCGTTTTATCCTCAGTATAACTATTGCTAGTGTGCGTACTTTCATCGGTGTTCTGGTCCTCTCCTGTTTGCGTTGCGTTGGTCAGATAGTTCCAGACAACACTGTTCTGCACGCCCCCGCTAGAATTAACATTCTTTTGAGGCGTATCCGAATAAAGCTTCGTTCCGTCCGTATTGACAGACCTCTCCAGCGTACTATCGCTAGTTCCAGACCCACTTGTCTTAGTAGTCGTATCCCGTGTCGTCTCTACCGTTTCATTCAGTGTTCTATCCTTAGTGAGCTCCCTGGTAATATCCTTAGAATTGTCCTCAGTCGTATTATCCACAACCTTAGTTGTAGAATCTTTAGTCCCGGTTACATCCTCGTCAACAACTTCCTTAGAAGTCTTATCGCCCTGCTTTTCGTATGTCTCTTCTGCCGTGTGATCTAATGTGCTATCATATGCTCCAGTCAAATTCCCCTTCGTGCTTTCGTCATCCCTATGACTATTCACGAAATCCCTGAGCATGACAGCCGCCGAATTCTCACCGGAATTAGCTACCCTAAGCAGATTCTCCACGTTCCTACCATTAGTCTTGACCAACTGATTCAACATGGGATCAAACTTAATTAGCTCGCTCTCATATAGCCTGTTATAGTATGGCATAATCTTCATCAATTCCGCGTTAAGAAAATGCTTGAATCTATCCGGCGTCTCCGCCCCGATCTGGTTAAACCAATAGTATGTTATGATCTTTCCTTCTAGGTGCTTCTTATGTTCCGGAATAAAGGTGCTCCACCAGTCGTTGAAAACTTCATATCCGCCCGAAACTAGCTCCCCCAGCTCTGGGTTAATCTGCCTTGTTCCGATCATCTGATACACCGTTATCTCCTCCCTCCTGGAAACCTTTATCCATCTCGATAAACTCTTCCATGAAATCTTCCACAGCGTTCAACTCCACGCCAACATTCAGCCCAAACATAGCATTGATTTCCTCACACGCCCTTTCCCTGCACCACAGCTCACTCTCGATAATGTGCCGTGTGGGATTCCTCTGCCCCTGCCCCTCCGCAGAAATAAGGCGCTCTTTCTTGTCGCTTGTAAGGCTATCGATTCCTAAGCTCGTGCAAAGCTGCTGCATGTAGTTTCGCACATTTGCCCACATCTCATTCAACACACAGTTTACACCGAAATTCATAACCTTAACGCTTTCAGGATTTCCGAACTTAGAGCCGAAAATAGCAATCTCATTTCCGGCAATTTTGTTCGCCGCCGTGATAGCGCTTTGCTTGTCCTTCTCGTCACACTGAATTGCAAATGGCCTCTTGATAGTCTCAGTGTGGATATCTATGCTTCTGAGTGCGTTTGAAATTTTGGGCGAATAGTTCCAAATAGAAAGGTAGTCCGGCGTCATAGTCTTATTAGCTCTAATCAACACACTATTGTCAATGTCAAATCTATGTCGATACTCGAAACTATACGCCTCTCTAACTACGCTCTCATAGTAGATGTTAAAAGGTCCGGGCAAAGTTACCGCCGTATGGATATACCCTAGGTCCGGGTCATTAGCAAACAGCGCCACGCCGTAAAACAGCAACGTCATTTCCAGCGCCCGCTCATTGCAACTATCCGGCAGGCCCGTCCATCTAAACCGACTTAGCGCCATATTGATGAATCGGTTATAAATTTCGATGGTCTGTTGTGCGTTTAGAACCTCAGCCCTCGCCCCGTTAGGTGGGAATACTATACCCGGCAGATTAGCACCGAAAAAGCAATCAAACAAATTTACCACCTCCTATACCGGCGCAGAATCTACGTTGTATTCCTTAGCGCCGTTTGTATAATCAAGTCCTTCTCCGTTAGGCCCTTTTACGTTCTGTATCTCTTTATCTATTGTCTTCCCTAGCACGATCGTAACAGCTGTTCCAATAGGTGTCGCGCATATTGTCCAACAAGCCAGCGCTCCCGTGTACTGATACTTGATAGACAGCAGAGCCAGATAGAAGCCTCCAGCCAACAAGCAGGCTAAAAAGAGCACTACAATCCAACCCAGAAGCCTGCTATACAGTTTAGAGCATGGCCCATTGCGCTTTTTAACCCTCATACGTAATACACCTTATTCCATATTGAACGGCCACTTCATGCTCAATGATACAGTCCCTATGCTTCTCCCATCCATGCATAAAATACGCTATGTGAGCTCCTGCCATTCTCTTAATAGATTCACCGATATTCAGAATCGGGTCAGAATAACTAACGCGTGGTTCAATAAACTCTATATTATAATCGCCCAGCTCATGGAACAATCTCAGTTTTACCTCCTGCCTTTTCCTCAAAACCTCTTCCCTGGAAAATCCAATCATGGGTTGTGAAATAAACACTTTCATTGTAACGCCTCCTAAACTAATATCGACTTGTAAACCGAACTTTGAAGTCATGTCCTGGTCTGGCCACTATAGCCTAGCCACTTTGTATTCGCTCGTAAACCGCGCTATTCACTTCTGACCTGGTCTTAACTGGTCTCTTCTGGGCTATACTAGCCTACCTAGGCCAGTCCATTACAGAAAAGAACTTGTCTTTAATGTTCGGTTTCATTACACATACGATTTGTCGTTATACCTCATCCCAGTCTAGCCCATTACAGTCCAGGTCTGGTCTTTAATTGCCTCTACGGGAGTTGACGGTAGACGCCGGGAGTTGAGTGTAGTTTACGGCACGGGATTTCCCAATGTTTTATTGAAGGCTTTAAGAATGGTAACTAATTGTTCTCTATTTACAAAATCCTGCCACATGTAATTTCCTTCGTATCCTGTAATAAGACCGTTTCTAATTGCCCATTCTCTGGCCTCTTCTGACCAGTTCTCTGCGTCATTGTCCTGTAGTGTCTTACGGTATTCTCTTACGATCTCTTCCGGGGATGCTCCACCGGCGCTTTTCAGGAGTGCATATACATCTGTTCTAAAGTCGTTCATCGTTTTGTTGTGCATTGGAAACCAGTGCATAACGTCAGCGTGATTGGATGCTACCCCTAGAGTGAAGCCCTCAGAGTGACAGATTAGGACATCCTCTTGTGATGGGTCCATCCTGTAGAGCCTACATAGATAGGCGCAGAGTTCTATAGCCTCTGTATATACAGCGTTGAAATAATCTGGGTCTGTAAGGCCGTCCTCACAAATCTCAAAGGAGATATAGGAGTTATTTGCCGATCCCCAACGGCCTGAACCGGCGTGCCACGCGCGCATGTTCCATGGGAGGGTCTGCACGGTGGCAATGGAACCGTCATCCAGCCTTCCAATAAAGGCGTGTACGCAGGTTTCAATACCGGGGTGGTTCCAGTCATTACCGTTCTTGTTTACGCCGATACCGTCTTTGTCTGGCTGAACGTATCGTTTTAGGTTGGGGTTGTTTGCACCTGTGCTGTGCACCATGATTCCGCGAATGTTCAGCGGTTTTCCTGCTTTATAGCAATCGTTATTAGTCAGGTAGTTCCTGATTAGATGCATCGTTGTACGCCTCCTTTAGTTCAGCGGTTAAGGCCGCGTTTTCTTTTGACAGCTCCATCAACTGGTTATATAATTCTGCGTTTTTCGTTTCCGCGTATTCTAGGTCGTTTTGAAGTTCCTGGTTGTTGCTCTTGGCACTTTGAGCACCGAAAAAGAAAGCGATAACAACAGAGTATATGGTCATAAAGTCTTGTGAGATTGTCTGTTTATATGCCATAATGCAAAACACGATTGTCAGGGCGATTGTTACTAGGGATTTAACGGACATGAGGTTAGCTAATCGTTTCAATAGATTGGTCATATAATCCACACCTCCGCAGTGTATTTTACTAGGTTGAAAATGATAATCATTCCTGTGAGAGATACAATAATATTTACCACTAGGTATGTCAGCCAATATGCGGTATGGTTGATCGGTTTATTTTTGAATACTGTTCTGGACATAATGTAGTGTAGACGTTTTCCAACCGGGATTAGTAACATATAGATTGCCAGATAAATGAGCACTAGAGCTACAACTGTTATAAACTCAATGGTCATGTAGTACCTCCATTTTGCCTTGTATGTAGTTCACTGTTGCTGTAAGTTCTTCCACTTGTTTTGATAGGGTGCATATTTTAGATTCTACTTGCTTTATTCTCCACTCTGTCACCTTGTTGGCTGAAACAATTCCTGCGTAAGTTCCAACTAGCGTTCCGATTAGAGAGAGTATAGCAACAATTACAGTTTCCATGGCAACCTCCTAACTCTTGTTAGCGGACGGGTTGGAAAAGTCACCGATGGCTCTTGCTCCTACGTTCCAGAATGTGACACCAGCATTTAGCATTGCTTCAATGCGCTCTCTGTAGACGGTTGGAATAGCACCGGATACGTGACCCTCAGAAGTCTTAACAAAATTCCAGCATGGACGGCTGTTGCGCTCTGGAACTTTCAGCCTCATGACCTTGTAGCCGTAGCGGTCGAAAAAGCTGTCAACTGATTTCATGATGCTCTCGTTGCACATGTACCAGCGGAATTTGAAGCCAAACTGGCCAATTGAGGCAGCTAGGATGGGGTCAGAAGACACAGAGCCATTAACAGCGGCTGAACCCTTTTTGGCCTTTGTATCTGCATCCCAAATACTTGCCGCACTACTGAGGCCACTTGCAACGAGTCCCGGAACGGCGGCCATTCCTACCCCTGTGGCAGCGGCGGCTCCTGCAAGGATGAAAGATCCAGCTGATTTTGCTGTGGTTGCTAGAATGTTTACTTTGTTGGTCTGTTGATACTGAGCATATTGATTTCCAACCCATGCACCTTGCGGAAATACGGTGATTGCGCACCCGTATTCTCCAGGGTTTCCCATGTAGTCATAGGCGTCTGGCGTTGCAATGATTCCTCCGCCGCCTCCGATAAAGCGCCCGTAGATATGGAAGTTAAACGTGCCTTGTGTTGTGATTAGCTCGGGTTTGTATGTCACTGTCTCGCTGTTCATGCCTTCCACTTGCGCCACGCAAAATTCACTAGAATAACATTTCGCATTTCTGCAAAGGTCTGGCCCAATTGCTCCGCCGCTTTGCCACGGCGGAATAGTTTCAACTGCTTCTGACAAATCGGATAGGAAATCGCCGGGTACGGAGTAAACGCCTAGGATATTCTCTAGCTTTCCCTCGCTTGATTCTGCTACGCTCTGCAAATAGCTGTTAACGGCTCCTGCGCTTGAAAAAGTTCTCATAGTTAAGCCGTTAAACACATTATTTTCTACAGTGCCTCCAAACATTGGTTGACCGGAAGAATCATAAGGAGTGAATACCACAAATGTATCTGGTGCGTATGCCTTTATTTGGTCATATACAACTTGGTCTGGTGTGCCTCCCATTCCTTCGGGTATCCCAATGTTAATCCAGTTTGGATTAGCTCCGTTCCAGTCGTTCACGACATGCTCTCTTTCCACTAGGCTGTAGGAGGTTGGCCAGTTTATGTCCCCACAGTAGGTGCAAAATGCGTCTACTTCAAAATAGATGGTTGTTGTGTTCGGGTTTACCCACTCAACCCCTGTAATGTTCGCGATAATCCAGCGCGGCCCGGTGCCGGTGTTTTGCCACATGATAATGTCGCATGTAAGAGCGTCGTTATAATTGTATTCTACGCGGCAGTATTGCCGCTCGTCTGCTCTCTGGTATGAGTATTGGGTGAAAGATGCCTTTACTTTTCCGGCTAACCACCCTTGCATTGCGGCGTTGGATTCAAAGTAGGGTTTGTTATACTGATCTATGCCTGTATTTGTGCACAGATATATAGTTGTTTCGGGTCTCCATAATGCCATGGTTTCACCTTCTTTCTATTGGGAGGGGCTTGCGCCCCTCCCTAAATTGCTCTTACGCTGTGCGGAGGGCCACGCAGTTGTGGAAGGGAGACAAAGAGAAGGTGTCCCACGCATGCAACCAATAATTCCAGTTCATCGCGGAGCCGTTATAGAAGGTAGTGAAACGGCGGAGCTTTTCGCGAATCTGGAATGTTTTGGTGTCTGCCAGCACTGCCAGCGTCTTTCCATCGGCTCCCAGATCGTCAACGATAATCTGTCTGGCCAGGTAATCGGAGTAACTGAGATTAAACGCCGCGCTAAGTACCTCAACTCCGATATTTGCAGCTACATCCGCGCGGATGATGATCAACTGATCTTCGATGGGGCTCCATGTTACGCGGTCGTTTCCGGTGCCGCCCATTAGCTTGTAGTTGTTGTAGGCGCTGGAAGGGAATGTGAACAGCATGGACATATTGCGGAGCTGTACTTGGAACTGCTTGCCGGTGGCCTCGTTGTTGGGCATTACTGCTGTAACTGTTTTCAGCTTTCCATCAGTGATTGCATCAACAACTAACTGTTTAGTGTACTTGAATTCATCAATGGTGTTCGCATTGTAAAGGCTGTCTACAATGCCCTGAATGAGGTTTTCAAGGGCGTTCCAGGAGACGAAAGCGTTTGTAAGCTGTTCGTTGTTGATGGTCACGGGATATTTGTCCTGCCGGTTCAGCCGATACCACGCGGCGGCCACATCGGGCTTTGTCATTTTCAGAACCGCGGCCATACCAGTTTCAGTGCCATCATATGCCTGAGCGGTAGCCGGATTCACGTGGGCTTCCTCAACGTCAACTCCCAGAGGCTCAGCGTTTTTGCGGAGCATAGACAGAGGGTTGTTCCACATCTTGCGGTAAAGGATGGTAGCAACGATCTTATTTACCAGGGCGCTCAGAAACTCGTTGGCCATTGCATCGTATGCAAGGATAGGATTTCCTACGTCCGCCAGATTTGCGGGAGTGGCTACAGGCACAGCGGCCTTATAGGCGTCACTCGCATCATTGCGGATTGCGTTCATCATTTCAGGGCTAGCAATAGGGTTGTTCTTAGTTGCCATTGTTGTTATCCTCCTTATAGATATTCTTTAGAAAATCGTCAACTCCAACCGGCTCTTCTTTGGTGGTTTCCTTGGCCTTGTTCTCAATGGCCTCAGCCTGAGAACCGATCTTCAGAAACAGGTCCATATTTGCACTCTTGAGCCGCTCATTTTCCTTGGTGACGTTCTCATTGTTTTGCGTAAGCTGTTCCATTTTTCCGATATTATCAATGATAACGTCTTGCATCTGGCTCAATAAAGTCGTTAAGGTGGCCTGATCTCCTCCCGCGGAGATAACTTCCTCAGAGAACTGCCGGAAAGAATCCTGTGTAAATTCGTATGCCATTTTGTAACCCTCCATTTGTTATAGTAGCTTTCTTAGAATGGGCCATGCTAAATTCTTTACTTTTTGTGTCTCAAATCTCAGCATGCCAGCAGAGAAAGCATCCATTATACCTTTGATAACTATGTTGTTCCTTGTGGCTAATACGGTTGAATTGTTGTGGTCGTTTAATGTTAGGCTTATTGTTATCTTTCTTGTGTCATCAGTTTTCTCTGATAGATAGAAAATACCAGAGTTCATGTCCCTATACACGCCAATTTTGAAGCCGTCTATTAGTATCGTTGTAACATAGAAGCAGGCTGTAACCATCTTTTCAATGAATGAATCCGTGTCTAGCAAGAACTCGTTGTCCATTGAATAGGACCCATATTCTGTTCCGTCTATCAGACGCCCAAATCTGGTCTGTTTTACGTGGTTTACGTATGCTGGGTTTGTGACTGTCTCTAGTTGGATGTCCTTTAGTAGCTTTCTTTTCTGCCCTTTCTCTAATGATAGGTTGAAATATAGGAAATAAGGGTTACTGAATGTGACGGCGTTACTCAAAAATAACACGGGAACGTCTCTGTCTCTTGATATTGTTGAGTAACATTCAAGGAAGGTTACAACCTCGTTTTGAAGGTAGCGGTATGCGCCTGCTCCGATGATGAATTCGTCAAAGATAATCAATGTGACGTTTGGAAACGGCATTGATTTAAGCATCACTGCCTTTGACAGCGGGAAATACCACCCGGCCACTTCCTTGTCTATCCTGAATAATCCGCGGTCCGCTTTAAACTCGTGATCCGGAAACTCCTGCATGATATCATCGAAAAAGTTTCGCATCTGTGACTGAGGCATTTCTGTATCGTACCTTCTAAGATATACAAATTGTTCGCCTTTTTCGGTGAAATTTTTAATTGCCCTCTTTTTGGCTCCGTAGGTCTTACCAGCTCCACGAGCGCCTACAACAAAATTAAATAACCTGTTTCTTGAGAGCGTGTCATCTGCATTGTAATACATGGACGTGTCCTTATTGTCCACTTTATCACCTCTGTAAAATAAGGGAAATCCTTGCCCTCCACTGTGTCAGCACACCACCGCCAATTCCCACCCGGGAAGGCTCTTCGCCCCGGTGCCCCGGACGGGGACACTAGGAAAGCAAGGACCCCTCTAGGGTATTGTATCATAATGAAAGCGAGTTGTCAACCCCTTTTGCCTTTTTTATTTTGAAAGTTGTCTCCTTCAAAATGACGCCGCCGGGGACGATTTTGGGAAGGAGTTTTCCGTCAAATACTGCTCCTTCTGTAAATTCGCTTTCAGTTATTGTCTCTTTGACGTTCTTAGGCATACCGGCACATTTTATGTTGATTTTTTCTTGATAGTCTTTCCCTAGCGTTACTTCTAGGTAGGTTTTCTGACGTATAAATTTGGCCCGAATGAATGTTTCTTCTAACTTAAATGCTCCTAGGGCTTTGTTGTCTACCCACAGCCCTTCCGGCGGCTCTGTTCCTGATACGTGTAGACTGTCCGTGTCTGCATATATGAATCTATCACCGCAAATTTGTGCTCCGCGGATTATCTTGTCTCTGCAATAGGCTGTTATAAAACAGGCCATTGGGATATATCCGCCTTTTCTTATCTCCTCCTCTGATAGCTTAAATCCTACTCTTCCATCTTCCCTTAGATATGGGATGCATGACTTTCCTCTTTTCTTTGATCCGAATTTTCCGTACAGAGAGTTTAGCATTAGTTTCGCTATCTTCTCGCGCCCGGGGTTTCCCTCTATTCTAGCTTCGGTCTTTTCGTTGTACCAATAGTCTATGTATTCGTCAAATAGGCCGTGCGTTCCTTTTAGCATGTATCCGCCGCACCACTCTATTACATTAACGTCATAGTGATCGAATACTAGCTTCTCATCTACGCTTGTTAGGTATAAATAGGTTGGCTCTATTGATTGTGTTAGATACTCCGTGTCGTGGTACATGAAATGTCCTTTTATCTGTATGCATGGATAGTGATTTGGCTTTAGCTTAAATTCGCATAATATGCATTGTATGTATAGTGGGTACATCGGGTTTTGTTTGTATCTCTCTGGAAAATATACCGGCTCTCCGTAGGGGAGTAGACAATTTTTCATTGCCCACGGATACATTGAATTTACATCAAATACGGCTCCCTCTTTTACATCCTTGTCTTTGTATGCTGGGTTTACAAATGTAAATCCGCCTTTGTACGATTTCTTAAAGTCAGTGAACGTTGGTAAATCTAGTTCCGGGTATCTCTGTTTATATTGTTCTTTTCCTAGTCGGGACATGTAATCGTGCAAGGCGTTTGAGCCAGTTGTTAGTCTTGTTTGATTGTGATCAAACATAAATTTAAGGGCTTTTGCTAATATTATTACATCGTGAGAAATATAGTCTTTTTCTTCTTGCGTTAGTATGTGCCCTATTTCTCTGTCCTCGTGGTAGTCAATTTCTAGCTTCTTTTCCTCTATCCCGAAAGATTTTGGCATATCAGATATTGGCATTGGAAGTATTTTCAGGGAATCTATTATTTGGATTTCATCGTCTGATCCTGATTTCCTATCTGGTACAAATCTGATCTGATACCATTGCCTCATGTCTGATATTAAGGTGCTAAACTCGTTCCTATGTATCTTTCTATATTGTGAGTGAACATATCCTTCTTTTAGGAGGTGGTCTACAATAAATGTGCCGTCAAATTTCAGGTTGTGAAAGTATATTTTACCATGTAATTTTCCGATATATTCTATGAAGGTCTCAATCGTCTCTCCATATGATATTGTAGATTCTATGTCATATATGTCGCAAATGCACCACGCCCAAACACGGCAGTCATCTGGATTTGTGGTTGTTTCAAAGTCAGCCGCATATATTGCCATATCATAGGCTTTCCCATATTCCCAGAATGTACGCTAGATTGTTTATGAACAATTCTAGGTCTGAGAGTATATCTATCCTTGTTTCTGGGATACCTATTGACGCGTCAATCACTTCTTTTGATGCAGATGCAACGACACCTATTATTTGCATTACAAGGTTTGTCACTTCATCGTTTTCTCCGTTAGACACGTTCCATAATTGAAGAGCTTCGTAGGCGTGTCTTATATAGTTTTGTCTGTATGCTTCTGTAAGTGGGTTTGCATTTTCGGGTTCTAGAAACTCTGTTTCTAGCCGCTGGCGCTTCTCTTCATCTGCTATTATTTTTGAAAGTGTTACTGGCCTTGTGCCATACACGGGCTGTGTTGGAAATCTCCCTAGGCGCTCTTGTGCTTCTGCCTGCGTCGCAACTCTCTTTTTACGTCGTCTGTTTTCTTCTGCTACTGAGCGCCTTATTAAATCAAGAGAAGCCTTTGCTATTGGCCGCCCTTCAAAGGTTGTTAACTCTAGCCCGGCTCTATCAAATCTCTGTAATGTCTCTATTCTGCGCTTGAATCCCTTTGCCGATTTTATTTTGCCTGCTTCCTCTGTATATGAAAGTTTCGGCGGTAAATATTCTCTTAGCTCTGGAGACGTTCTTTTAATTGCCGACTGCAAGCGCCTGTTATAGTTCTTTATCTCACTTTGTAGCTTTTTCAGCTGTTGTTTTGTTGGGTTATAGACACTTTTATTTTCAG
>OLQL01001938.1_pt1 | contig 15483 bp, 12 predicted proteins | sample 1672971 | NCBI WGS metagenome assembly OLQL01 (sample SAMEA3136742, study PRJEB25190) | human gut metagenome | biome: human gut; feature: human-associated habitat; material: faeces | place: Austria | collected 2013
TCGTTCGCCAAAATTAGCAAGTTGACCGAAATCGCGTTTTTGAAATACCCTCAATTTACGGAAAAAAGTTCAGTATTATTAAACTCGATACCATGCTGTCATTCTGTCCATACTCTTGATGATTTCTTCGCCCAGTGTAGGCTCTTGCGGTTGTGAAAAGTCATGAGGGTTTGCTTATGGATTGCGTGACCGTCCGCTTTTCTTTGCATCGTCGTCCGCCAAATTTTGCAGCAATCACGGCTGCCAATCGCGCTGATGGTTAGAAATCCAATAAAACATACTATCTCCGGGGCGAGGACCGGTCTCTGGCAGGCATAGCGAAACCCTTTATAAAGCCACTTTTCAGCCTGTTTCATCTTTATATGATTTCATCACGCCGTCCGCCGCATATGCGGAAAGCCGAAAATAATGGTTTTTCCAACGGAAGCGGACGGAATTTGCAGAATTATTAGCAATCCTCCTCCAAAATCCATCTTCTAATCAAAAAGAAACGCTGAGAAGTGCTTGTTTCAAGCCACTTTTCAGCGTCTTCATCATAAGGTTTTCGTTAGTAGATCGTTCGCTTAGTAAGCATCAGTCAAAGGTAAAGCCTCCACCTTTGGTCATAATAATCGGGGTGTATTCAACACGGAGAACATTTCCCTCATTAAAAAAACGCGCCGCCCATCCCGTGTAAGCGGGGGCAGGCGGCGCATCTATGCTTTCGGGAGCGCGTCAGGCGGGATTAATCGTCGTCGTCGTCATCGTGATCGTCGTCGCGATCAGGCTGGCGGTTGTCGTTTGAGGGGGCGGGCTCGCTGCGCTCCACGTCATATTCGAGGACGCTTCCGGTGGCCGCGTCGATCTCGTATTCGTACTCGGTGCTGCCCTTGATGAATTCGATTTCGTATTTGCGCAGGCCGTCGTCCTTCTCGAGCTTGGCCTTGGTGAAGGACACCTCGGCGGCGGAGAGCCCCGCATGCTTCAGCGCGATGCTCTTGGCCTGATCCACGCCGATATAGCTGGAGGCGGCGGGCTGAGCGGTGGCGCGCGTCTCAATGCTTCTTTCGCGGATGACGCCGGTGACCGCGTCGATTTCGTACTCATACTCGGCGGCAGCGGTGACAAATTCGATTTCATACACCAGCATGCCGTCCTCGCGGTCGAGCTTGGTCTTGGTGAACGTCACGTCGGCGGCGGAGATAGAAGCGTCGCTCAGCGCGATGGAGCGCGCCTTTTCGCGGGAGATTCCCTGGGCGCTGGCCACGGTTTCGGGGCTCGCGGGCTGCTGGCCGGGGCGCACGGTCTCGTTTTCGGCGAAGTATTCTATGCTCGTGCCACACACAGTGCCGGAAACCGCGTCCACGTCATAGTCGTATTCGGCCGTCGCGGTGTAAAACTCGATTTCGTAGAGCCGCAGCATATCGTCGGTGTCCAGGCTGATTTCCAGCAGCGTGATGTCCGCTTCAGTCAGCCCCGCGTCGGCGAGCGCCTTGTCCAGCGCCTGCTGCTCGCCAATCACGATGGCGGCCGCGTCCTGATAGGCGGCCATTTCCAGCGTCTTCTGGCTCGTCAGCGCCCAGGCCCTCTTGATGATCGCGCCGTCGGTCGTGCTGATCCAGTATTCGTATTCAAAGCCGTCGCACCGGAATTCGACGTCATAGGCTGTCTGGCCGTGCTCGGTTTCAATCTCGGTGGGGAAGAGCAGCGCGCGCTCGCGGGTCGCGCCGGCGGCTTCCAGAGCCAGATTTTCAGCGGCGGTCTGGTCGAAGGCGCTCTGCGCGAAGGCCGTTCCGTTCAGCAGGAGCGTCAGTATGAACGTCAGAGTCAGCAGGGCTTTCAGCGTGGATTTGAGAGTCGTTTTCATTGAAGTCGCCTCCTTGTTTGGTATGGCCTTATGATACAGGACGCAGATGAGATGAAAATGAGAAGCGCTCATTTTTTTTAAAATTTTTGCCGTGCGCCGATTCCTCCGAATGCGCAGCCTGCCGTTTTGCTGAAGCGCCGTCAAACAGTGCGCCTTCGAAAGAACAGCCTGACGCGTCAGTTCTCTGAAAAGTGCCCTCAAGCCTGCGGCGCTCCCGCTTTTTGTCCGCAGGCGGCGCTGATTGCCTGCCCGGCGCAAAGAGAGCGGAACCTCCCGCCGGAGATCCCGCTCTCTTCATTATATGTCATTGCATGGGGAAGCGGGCGGTGAAGGCGCTGCCCTTGCCCTCCTCGCTCACGACGGTCAGCTCGCCGCCGTGCAGACGCGCGATCTGCCGCGCCATGGCCAGCCCCAGCCCCGCACCGTCGCCCGATCGTTCGGACGCGCCCTGATAGAGCCGCCGGAAAATTTTTTTCTGCTGATCGGGCGCAATGCCGATGCCGTCGTCCGATACAGTCAGCTCTATCGCGCTGCCTGCGCGGTGCAGCGTGACGATGATATGGCCGTTTTCCCGGCCGTAGCGGTAGGCGTTTCCGATGAGATTGCCGAGCAGTCGCGTGATGAGCGTCTGATCGCCGGTGATGGAAATATCCGGCTCGACGTCTGTAGTGAGGGCGATGTTCTTCTCGCAGATCAGCGCCATGTCCTCGCAGACGGACTCGGTCAGCGCGCTCAGATTGAACGGCTCGCGAGCATATCGGTCGGTCTTGCGCTCCATGCGCACGAGCTCCAGCATGCCGGAGATCATGCGGTTCATGCGCCGCCCCTGACGATGGATGACGGAGAGCGCCTCGCGGTAGTCCGCGCCGGTTTTCTCGCCGGAAAGCGCGTCCTCGCACTGCGCCATGATGACGGCCATGGGCGTGCGCAGCTCGTGCGACGCGTCCGAGGCGAATTGCCGCTCGGCCTCGAAGGCGTCGTCCAGCCGCTGCATCATGCCGTTGAACGCGCCGGCCAATTGCGCCAGCTCGTCGCTGCCGCCGTCGGGCATGCGCTTTTTCAGGTCGTCGCCGCCGCTGATCTGCGCCGCGGTGAGCGCCATGGCGCGCAGGGGCTTCAGCGCACGTCGAGCGATCAGCACGCCGCCGGCAATGGCGATGAGCGTGAGCGCCAGCAGGCTCCAGACGCAGACGTACACGATGTCGCGCAGCGGCGCGTCGGCTCGCGTTTCGGGCACGGCGCCGCGCAGCCACAGATCGCGAAGGGTGTTCTGCTCGAGGCGGCGATCAAATATATACCAGGTTTCTCCGCGCACGCGGACTGTGCGGCACACGCCGTCCTCAAAGGCCAGCATGCCCGCCGCGGCAATGGGGTTTTCGCCGTAGAGCAGAGAGCCGTTTTCGTGATAGAGCGCGGTGATCATGCCGTTCACCTGATCGAGAAAATCGTCGTCGATTTCGAGATAGCCCACGCCGTAGCGGATGTAGTGGTCGGTGTCGCCGTCCTGATCCATCTGCGCGATGCTTCGGTAAAACTCGACCTCGTCCACATTGTCCTCGACGGTGTGTATCAGCTCTGTGCGCAGCTGCTTTTGCAGGACGGAATGGCTCACGAAGAACACCACGATGAATGTCAGCACAGCCATGAGCACGAGCGCGGCGGAAAACCACAGCGTGAGTTTCCATTGGAGCGAGCTTCTCTTCATGGTGTCTCCTCCCGCAGCACATAGCCCATGCCGCGCACAGTGTGGATCAGCTTGCGCTCATGGCCGTCGTCGATCTTTTTGCGCAGATAGCGGATGTATACGTCCACGACGTTCGTGCCGCCCTCGTAATCGAAATTCCAGACGTGATTTTCGATCTTTTCGCGGGAAAGCACGATGCCCTTATTGTGCATGAGGTATTCCAGTAGCGCATATTCCCGGGCGGAAAGCGCAATTTCAGCGTCCCCGCGCTTCACGCACCGCGTGCCGGTGTCCAGCGTCAGATCGCCCGCGACGAGTCTGCTGTCGCCCGCGCCGAACTGGGAACGCGTCAGCACGCGCAGCCGGGCACTCAGCTCCGCCAGCGCGAAGGGCTTCACCAGATAGTCGTTCGCGCCGCTGTCCAGCCCGGCCACGCGGTCGGCGATGGCGTCGCGCGCGGTGAGCAGCAGCACGGGCGTGGTTTTGCCGGCGGCGCGCAGCTTTTTGAGCACGCTCAGCCCGTCCAGATGCGGCATCATGATGTCCAGTATCGCCGCGTCGTAATCGGCGGCCTGAAGATAATCCCAAGCCTGCTGTCCGTCAAGGCAGCTGTCCACGCCATAGCCCTCGGCAACAAGGCGGCGCGTCACGAGGTCGTTTAGATCCCGCTCGTCCTCTGCATAGAGTATTCGCATGATGATTCTCCTTCAGCCTGTGTGATGTCCCGTCATTGTACCGCGCGCGGATGAGAGGAATATTAGAGCGCGATTCCAGCGCGCCGGCGGAGAGCGCCTCGATGTGGCGGCTGTTCATGCTGCGGCCTTTCGATGAGAAAATTGTAGCATTGCGCTGTTAAGATGTCAATCGAATGGCAATGTGACCGGTTTTTTCTGCGTTTATGGCCGGAATTGAGTCAAAAGTGTGTAGAAACTGAAAATGGAAATACGAATAATGGACTCATCAAACAAAGCGGAGAGTGTCTTTCATGAGCAAATCAGTCGGGGTGAAGAAAAAGAGCATATGGCGGGACAAGGCCAGCTGGGAGCTGCTGATGCTGTGCGTGAGACCGTCCCAAATTCTGTGTAAACCTCCAAAGCAAGGTGTAAAATAGAGACATCAAACAGGAGGGAACACAGATGACAAGAAGAAAACGAAGCCCGGAAGAAAACGAGCGCAGAGCAAAAATACGAGAGCTGCTGCTAAGCAGCAACATCAGTAGCATGGATGACATTCAGGATCTGTTTAAGGAGACTATCGCGGAGTTCATGGAGAGCGGTCTTGAGGCAGAGCTGGATGACGAGTTGGGCTACGGACGGTACGACTATCGAAACAAAGATACCGACAACAGCCGCAACGGACACAGCAGCAAAACGCTTCGAACCAGCTACGGCGATGTGGAGGTAGCAGTTCCGCGTGATCGCAAGGGTGAATTCGAGCCTCAGCTACTCAAGAAAAATCAGACCAGTGTAAGCCAGGACATTGAGGAAAAGATTCTCTCCATGTATGCCAAAGGCATGACTACAGGGGATATCGAGACGCACATCCAGGACATCTACGGCATAGAGGTATCAGATACCACCATCAGCCGGATCACGGATAAGATTCTCCCCATTGCCAAGGAATGGCAGCAGCGTCCCCTGGAGGCGGTCTACGCTGTGGCCTTTCTGGATGCCATCCACTACCACGTCCGCAGCGAAGGACAGATCGTGAAAAAGGCAGTTTATATCGCCTTGGGTATCAATTTGGACGGAAAAAAAGATGTGCTGGGGATGTGGGTAGGAGAAAACGAAAGTGCCAAGTACTGGGCAACGGTACTCAACGGGCTGAAAAACCGAGGCGTGGAGGATATTTTCATCGCCTGCACGGATAATCTGACGGGATTCTCTGCGGCGATTGGGGCTGTATTTCCCAAGACGGAAATCCAGAATTGCATCCTCCATCAGCTGCGTAATTCGAGCAAATACGTATCCTACAAGGACTTCAAGGCGCTAATGGCGGACTTGAGAAGCTTCTATGCTGCCATTGACGAGCCTGCAGCGCTGGATGCTATCTGAGGATAAGTTCGTCCTTTGATCCGGGTGTCCATTGAGAGAGCCGTCATTGGGCACCCCGAAGAAAAAGATGTATTTTTTCCCCATCCCACTCGGCACGGTGCAGAACCTGCCTGATTTTATCGCGCTGAACGGGAACCGGCTCCTTGCGAAACTCGTTTCCAAAGCTGCCGTTCCAAATTTCACAGATCGTTTTATACACTCGTTCCTGATCTTCGGCCTTGCTGGTTTCCTCTTCCAACGCCTTCGGTTTTTCGTTGATCTCCAGATGTTCGGCGGTCAGCTGAAACACCTGCTGTCTGTAAACCTCAATTTCGGGACAGCCGTCGCCTTTTTCCATCATCAGAGCGCCCATCATCCCATACAGTGTATGCTGCTCTCTGTCAATCTCCTGTTTCTGCTTTTCCCATCGTATTTTTTCGATCCCGGCCTCTTTTTTTTGAATGCCGTTTGGCCGGAGCTTTTCGATTTGAGCGGCCAGATCCGTGTTGGGCACAAAGGCATCGTCAAACGCCTTCAGCACGGCGTCGTCCAGCCGCTGCCCCATCACGGCCCTGCACGAACAGGCCTTGCTGGTATACTTCTTTTGGGTTTCACAAACATAGAACCAGCTTGCAGCGCTGGCCCCTCTGCCTTTTTTATTCTGCGGTTTGGTGTACATCCGCTTCCCGCACTTGGCGCAGTACAGCAGCCCGGACAGCAGCGCGTAATCGTTGGTGGCGCTTGTGAAACTGTTATACCGTTCTTTATTGGCGGCGATCCTCCGCTGAATCCGAACAAACCGTTCTCCTTCGATCGTTCCCTCATGCTCACCGACAGCCAGAACCCATTCTTTGACTTCACGCTGAAAAGTCCCTTCCTTTTTTTCGGAATGACGATTGTACGGCATGATGCCATGCCGCCCATCCCAGAGAGCCGCCTCTCCCGCCACTTTGGAGCCAAGCTCTTCAAAATAGCTTCTTGCAGCTTCATCCGCCGCACAGTACACGGGATTTGACAAAAGATTCCTGATAAAAAAGTCCGTTGTCCTGCTGGCGTTTTTGTCCAGCAGCCGCCGTTCATGCAGATAAACCTGTACAGCATGAAAAGAGCCAAATTCCTCGTACTTTTCAAAAACAAGGCGGACGATCTCCATTTCGTCGTTCGGCACCAGACGGGAGTAGCTTTTTTCGACGCCCAGTTCCTTATTCTGCATGATCCGTTCGCCGGAAAAACCAAAGGGTGTCTTTCCGCCCAGCCAGCGGCCGGTATAGGAAAGCATCAGCATATTATCCTGAACGCGCTCCGCGATCGTTTTCCGTTCCAGCTGGGCGAAAACGGCGGCGATCTGCATCATGGCGCGTCCCATGGGGGTAGTGGTATCAAAACGTTCGTTGATACTGATAAAGCCGATCCCGCTGCTTTGCAGCTTTTCGGTAATGGTCATAAAATCAACAATATTACGGCTGATTCGGTCCAGGCGGTACACCACGACCTGCTGGAACGCTTTTTTCTTCGCGTCCTGCATCATGCGCAGGAACTCCGGGCGCTTTGTATTCTTACCGCTGAAGCCCTCGTCTTCATAGATCAAAAACTCGTGTTCTTCACCGGAATCGTTGGCGTTGATGTAGCTTTTGCACATTTCGACCTGATTGCCGATGCTCTCGCCTTTATCTGTCGTTTTGCTTTTGCGGCTATAAATGGCGAATTTCATACCAGCACCTCCGAGGTCATTGTAACACTCCGATCCGGGGCAGGCAACAAAACTGACTTTTTTTGCCTGTATTCCTCCAATGTCGCCAGCCGGTTTCATCCGGGCGGCGCTCAGAATTTCCGCTCTCCATTTTCGGGGATGACCGGCTTTGGGATAGAAAGCAGCTTCCGCTCATTTTCGGAAAAGAAGCGCTGCTTATAATCCGTTGGGGAAACGCCAAAATGTCTGGAAAAAGCCCGGCTGAAATAAAGCGGATCATTATATCCGCAAACAAACGCCACTTCCTGAACCGTCATATCCCCGGTCTGCAGGAGTGTCTCCGCCCGCTCCATCCGAATGCGGATCAGATAGGAATACGGCGTCATTCCCATGCACATCCGGAAGAGATGAATGAAGTGATACTTGCTCAGCCCGCAGCGTGCCGCCAGTTCTTCGGTTTGAAGGGGTTCAAAATAGTGACGATTCATATACTCCACAATGGAAAGAATTCTCTGCCTGCTGGAGCTGGCGACGGAACCTTTCCGCTGCGCCATCTGCCGTCCAAACAGGGCCATGGCCTGACGAAACTGCGATTCGACAACGATCCGGTACATGGGCTCCCGATGCAGAATCTCGACGACCATGGATTTCAGCAGCGCTTCTGCGGCAGGGCACAGGCCCGGAGAAAAAAGATTTCCCTGACCCATGCCGCATTCCTCCAGCAGCGACGCCGCCTCGGTTCCGGAAAAATGCACCCAGCGGCACAGCATGGGTACCTGAGAATAGGTACGATAAAACTGTGGAACCTGCGGACGGTACAGCACGATTTTTCCTTCGCCCACCGTCTGCCATTCTCCGTCCAAAAGATAGTCTGCGTGACCGGACACCATATACAAAAGCTGATAATCCAGCCGTCCCGCCGGGCGGCGCACCAGCACGTCCTCGTCGGTGGGCCGTCCGGAGCGGCGAGTGGTATTGATGCCGCAGCTATTGATCTGTAGGGGCACATTGGCAGCAACATTTGTCAGATCGCGTTCACTGTCGTAAATAACGTACACAGCCGATCCCTCCTCTTCTTAAGAATAGAAAAATGCGAAAACAATGTCAAGGATAGCAGCAATATTTTCCATGTATTCGCAAGATATGCTATCGCTCCTCTTCCGGCCTCCTGCTATAATGAAACTGCCAGCTGGAACTACTTGAAAAGGAGCTATATTCTCATGAAAAAATTCGCTTTCATCGGCGCGGGCAGCTACATTTTTACCCGCAATCTGGTTCGGGATCTGTTTACCTTTCCGGCCTTTGAGGATTGCCACATTGCTCTGATGGACATCAATCCCCTGCGGTTGGAAAAAATCACCGCATGCGTGAACAAAATCAACGCCGCCTTCGGCAATAAGGCGACGGTAACCTCCACCATGAACCGGGCGGAGGCGCTGGAAGGCGCGGACGGCGTGGTCTGCACCGTGTTCAACGGCGACATCGACATCTGGCGCTACGACATTGAAATTCCCAAGGAATACGGTGTGGACACCAATGTGGGCGACACCCGCAGCGTGTCCGGCATTTTCCGGGCCCTGCGCAATATTCCGCTGATGCTGGACATCTGCCGCGACATCGAAAAATACTGCCCAAAAGCGGTATTCCTGAACTACACCAACCCCATGAGCATGCTTTGCAAGGCCATGCAGGCCAACACCAGGGTGGAAGTGACCGGCCTGTGCCACAGCGTTCAGGGAACGGCGAAGATGCTGGCTGAATGGATCGGCGCTCAGCCCGAGGATATGACCTACACCTGTGCGGGCGTGAATCATCAGGCCTTCTATATCGATCTGCGCTGCAAGGGTGAGGACGCTTATCCCCTGCTGCGCAAGGCGCTGGAAAACCCGGAAATCTGGAACAAGGAGCAGGTGCGCAACGAAATGTTCCGCCATCTGGACTACTACCCCACCGAGTCCAGCGGCCATAACAGCGAATACAACGCCTGGTTCCGCAAGCGGCCTGACCTGATCGAGAAATACTGCACCCACGGCACCGGCTGGAATCCCGGCGAATACGCCTATTCTCTGAACCTGCGTCTGGAGCGGGAAAAGACCTGGGTAAAGGAACTGGATCAGTGGATCAACGAAGAAGAGGTGGACAAGAATCACAGCGGCGAGTATGCCTCCAACATCTTCAACGCGCGCTTCGGCGACGGCAAGCTGTTCAAATTCAACGGAAACGTGCTGAACCGGCATCTGATCGACAACCTGCCCGAAAATTGCTGTGTAGAAGTCCCAGTGCTGGCTTCTCAGTACGGTATGGAGCCGATCCATGTGGGTTCGCTGCCGGATCATCTGGCGATTCTGGTAGGCACCACCGCGCGCATTGAGGATATGGTAGCCGAGGCGGCTGTGACCGGCGACCGGCGCAAGGTTTTCCAGGCGGTATGCATGGATCCGCTTTGCAGCGCGGTCTGCTCGCTGCAGGAGATCAAAGAAATGACCGACGCGCTGTTTGCAAAGAACAAGGATTATCTGCCCGCATTCCATCTTTCCTAAAAAACACGACGAACGCCGCTTCCTTCCGCAGCAGAAGGAAGCGGCGTTTTTTGCAAAATGAATTGTACGGCTCACCAAAAAGCATTTCAGAAATCGCTCCTTCCTGGATCGTTCGATCTTGGCGTCGTTTTCCGGCATGGCAAAAGCTCCTGCTTCAGCTCGTTTTCATTTCTGAAACAGGAGTTTTTTTGCCGTTCATTGATCAGAATGTCATTTCCGTTTCATCCGCCATTTGAGGGAAAAGCTAAAACCGGCTTTCTCAGCAGCGATGAACAAACGGCGCGACCGGAAGTCCGGAAAGATCAAATACTCCGGGAACAAACCAGTTTTTCTGCCCATAAGCGATAGCCGTCCCGTTTCCCGTGATGGATGCTCCCGGAAAAAGAAGCGTATCGGGCGACTGCTGCTCCGGCCTGCAGTTCTGCAGGCCATCAGCTGCCCAAAGGCAGGGCCATTCCCCTTCCTGCAGTTCGACGGGGCCGTTGAAATGCAGCTGAATTCCTTCCGTCGTCCAGGTATGACCAACTGGTCTGGCGGCATGCGCCTGTGCCGGGATCCCATAAACATCCTCTAAAGCCAGCCGGCATAGCCGGTCGGCAACGGGTTCCTTGTACAGGGGATGGATGTTGCGTTCCATCCCCACATCGGCGAGTATCGCCATGGACACATGGGCATATTTTTCCATGCAGCGCTGCTGCTGAGCGCGCAGGCAGGGCCAATCCGGTTTTCCTCCGTACATGGACGCTTCAAAGGGAGCAAGCTGGCAGGTCAGGAATGGCAGCGCAGGCTCCATCCATGCGTCGCGCCAGCAGTCCAGCAGTCGTCCGAAAAGCTTTCCATACCGTGCAGCCTCTTCCGGATAAAATGCGTTGGCTTCTCCCTGATACCATAAAACGCCGCTTAAGCCATACGGCGCCACGCGGGCCGTCATATGATCGAACAACGCCCCGGGCATTTGCGGATCGCCTTCGCCGCCCAGAGGGATAAAAGCAATATGGCGGTCTTCCCGGAGAAAATTCAGTGGATCCTCCAGATTGTGAGCAATAAAGTCCGGCTCATTCTTCATGGCCTGACGGACCGTTCTTTCGTATTCTGTCAGCAGTTGATAAGCGCGCTCGCCCAAAGCGTCTCGGACGGCCAGATATTCCTCCAGATCCCGCCGGGTATCCTCGCGTGCCTTGAGTTCTTCCGTGGGAAGCCAGCATTGAATCTTGGTTCCTCCCCAGTTGCATTCAATGATCCCGACCGGCATTTGCAGGCGCTGGGCCAGCCTGGCGGCAAATACATACCCGATGGCGGAAAAGGTTGCCGCGCTGTCCCTGTCGGCACGTTGCCACGGAGTGTCTTCGTTTTCCGACGGATAAAAATGCCACCCGGCCTGCCGCCTTGCCTGACAGCGCCGCGGAATCCTTTTCAGCCGCACTTGCGTGCGTTCTGCCGCTTCCGCCCAGGGTTTGGCCCCGGCCATGCACATCAGCGGCTGTTCCATATTGGATTGTCCCCCTGCCAGCCAGACCTCGCCGCAGGCCACGTCGTCCAGCAGGATTCGTTCTTCCCCGCAGAAAATCTCCATCTGTGCGATGGTTCCGGCGGACGGCGCAGGGAGCCAGACCAGCCAGCTTCCTTTCCCGTCCGTTACGCACGTTCTTTCCGCCCCGGGCAGACGCACAGTCACCTTGCGGCCCGGCTCTGCGGTTCCCCAGACGGGGTTCAGACGGGAGTGACGCAGAACCATATGATCCGAAAACATGCCGTCTATGGAGAAAGCCGTCATGCTTTCAGCCTCCTTACGCGATATGCTACGCCAAGGGGCGTATCCACAGGTACGCTTCCATCCTCTGAGGCGGTCAATACCAGAATGGGATCGTCGGTGCCGACGGGCGACGCTTCAAAGCGGGTTCCTTTCTGACAGCTGCTTTGCCAGCGGACGTCTTCGTAAGGCTCTTCCTGACAGCGGTAAAAGACGACGCTTTCATCTGCACCGGGAAGCATGGCGGTTCCGTTTTCAATCCAGCGCTTTCCGTCGATCGTTACGCGGCAGGCTTCCTCCTCAAACTGTATGGCAATTTCAGCACCGGAGGCATAGCGAACGATTTTCCAACCGTTTTTCTCTTCATATTCACAGGCCGTTTCATCCCGAAGACGATTCAGCGGGACCTGAAGCATGAAATAAGCGTCCGTCAGCTCCTTGATGGGGGTGGCAGCGGTCACGTCATTGCAGTAGAAGCCGCCGTACAGCAGGCCGTCAAGGATATTGTGCAGGCAGTCCGTATGAGTCCCGCCGTAATCCGCCTTTCCATGTGCCAGAAACGGTGCCATGGGGATACGCCGGTCGCCTTCATACAGGCTGCGCGGCACCCGCTGCATATGCCAGAAGTAGGAGATGCCGCCCACAAACGGAAGGCCGCAGGCTTCACTGGAAACATCCAACCCCCGCTTGCGGAACTGCCCGACAATTCGAAGCCTCGCCTGCAGATCTGCTTCCTTCCCGGAGGGCTCTCCCGCCCGGAAATCGATCCGGAATACCGACGCAGTCAGCACGTCCAGATGATAGCTGTCCCTCAAAAATGGATACAGGCTCAAAGTGCGTCTGATCCGCTCTTCCGAGCGATGCGCGGCGTAATAGGGCATGGAGTTCCAATAAGCCTGCACGCCGTTCCACACGCCGCCCCGCAGCAAATGGCCGGTGTGGTCCCGGGAAATATCATCCCCATTCCACGACGGACTGCAGGCATATGCGTCGTCATAATTATCGTGGAAGCTGAGCAGACAGTTGACCTTCCGTGCGTCCTGCGCAAGCTCCGCCAGCTTTTCCATGCTCTCCAGCGCAGGATTCAGGGTAAAGACATCCGGATAATTGTCGTCGTGCCCTCCATGCTGGAAGCCTACCAGATAGGGCAGTTGTCCCCCGTTGTCCGTCCGGGCGGCCAGCTGGAAAATCAGCTTGCGGATCTGTTCAAGGTTCGTCGCCGTGGGCTGGCCGGGCGCACCGACAAAAATCTTATAGACCATCTTATCCCGGTATACGTCGCTGGGATTTCCCGGCAGACTGTCCCGCACGCGTGCAGCACCCAGAGTCCATCCGCTTTCCGGTCGGACTTCATCATGCGATACCATTTCAATGTTCACACAGGGCGACGTATTCAGCAAGAAATCCGTTTCCACGGGCAATACGTCCACATCCTCCTGATTGGCTGGGTCCCGATCCGGTTTGGCCCTGCGGTAGGAAACGTCCAGCCTCGTATAGCGGCGGCGGAGCAGCGCTCCCATCTGCGCATACCGTTCGCCCTGCGAACCGCCCACAAGGGACGTAAGCTGATCGTCCATCTGCCGGACGCGCAGCACGGCCGTCAGCCGCTTCGTATAAACGACCGCCGCGCTTCCAAAGGAATCCAGGATCCAGTTATACCGATGATCGGTCTGGCCGTCTGCGCAGACGGCCGGATCGATCAGACGACTGGATGGGCTCACTCTGCTGCGCAGCGCATCCAAAGCGCTGCCCCGGTGCCGCTTTGTCATCATCAGCGGTTTTGCCAATTTTGAATATGCCCGTCAGGCCATTGATCTGAAGGTGGATTCCTACCTTCTTAAACCCATCGAACGTTCTGCATTGGAGGAGGTTTACCATAAGCTCCGGGAAGCGCTTCAGGAGCCGGAACCGCCAGCACGGAAGCTCCGCATTTCCGAGGAAGCCCTGCGCTATATCCGGGAACACAGCGCCGAAAAGCTGAGCATCGCTTCCATCGCCGCTCAGGTTCATATCTCCCCCAATTATCTTTCCAACATTTTTCGCAAAGAAACCGGCGCTTCCGTCAACGAAGTGATTCGGCAGGAGCAGATGAAGGCGGCTGCACGGCTGCTGCGGGACACGGACCTCTATTTATATGAAATCTCAGAGCAGCTTGGCTACAAGGACGTGAAATACTTCTCCCTGCTTTTTCGGGAGTGCTATCAAATGACGCCCAAAGCCTATAGACAAAAATACCGAGCGGAGGAAGAGAAGCATGATTGACTTTACAGAAAAAAACGTTCAGAATGACCGGGAACGGCTGCAGAGCCTCCTTGACGCCGCCAGAGAGAAGCCTGGCTCCACCGTTGTGATTCCTCCCGGCGTCTATACGCTTACCAGCCCGCTGGCCAGGCAAATCATGCAGTCGGCCATTTTCGGCGAGTACGGAGAGAATCCGGAGGACGAGATGTTCCGTCCCAATTTTCCTTTCACCATCGGCCTGAGTTTGAACGGTCATCAGGGCACCCGAGTGGAAGCCTACGGCGTCACCCTGATGGTGGACGGCTTTATGGAGCCTGTTTCGATGGATCACTGCAGCGGCGTCACCCTGTCGGGCCTGACGATCGACCATCTGCGCAAGCCCTACAGCCGCGGCCTGATCGAAAGCTGTGAAAGACTCTCTCCTTCCGAAAAAAATGGAAGTCTGACCGTTCGATTTGCCGACGCTTTCCCGGTCAGCGAGCGTACCATCATGCCCCGCTACTGCGTTTATGATTTTCATACTCACCGTTTTCAGCTGGATATGAAAATGACGGGCAGGGAATTTCTGGGCGATCAGCGCTTCCGGCTTCATATGACGCGCATGCCTGTGGAAGACCTGACGGGGCAGGAGTTCTATATCTGGCACTCCTTCCATTTCCGCCCTGCCATTCTTCTGGAAGAGGCCAGCGATCTCACGCTGCGGGATGTAACGATCCACAGTCAGCCCGGCATGGGGATCGTTGGTCATCACTGCGAAGACATTCTGCTGGAGCGCCTTCGCATCATTCCTTCTCATGGAGAACACCTGTCCACCAATACGGATGCAACGCATTTCGTTTCCTGCAAAGGAAAGCTGATCTTCCGCGGCTGCTCATTTAAAGGGCACGGAGACGACGCGACCAATGTTCATACGTTCTACCACGACCTTCAGCTTTTGGGAACCAGCACGGTTCAGGGCAGTGTTTCGGTGAAAACGCATTCGCTGAAACCGGATTACCCCGATGCAGGAGACGAAATGCAGCTGGTTGACAAAAAGACGCTGCTGCCGCTGAAAAATTATCGAGTTCTTTCCGTTGAAAAAATGAGACGCATTATACAGCAGCGCTGGAAGCTCCCCTGCCTCCGGACGCTCCAGAACGATATTATCTGGCGAACCTGACCCGGTCGCCTGCCGTTATTTTCGAAAACTGCACAGCCGAAAATCATTGGGCACGCTCCGTTCTGCTGAAATGCCGTTCTGCCGTGATTCAGAACTGCCTTTTCCGCGGTTCCGTTCTTCAGGCCATTCATATTGCCGCTGAGGGCTGGTGGCATGAGGGCATTGCCTGTGAAAACATTATCATCCGTGGAAACCGCTTCGTAGACTGCGGGCTTACCGGGCATGCCTCCGTCGGCGGGGTCAAGGCAGAAATGGCGGTTGACGCTCCCTCCGGGACACCGCAAAAGCATATTCTGATTGAAAACAATCTGTTTGACCTTCCGGGCGTTCCCCACGCCGTTTCCATTTCCAATGCAGAAGACGTTACCCTGCGGGGAAATGTGTACCTTCGCTGCTCAAAGCCCGTTGAAATCCACGATTGTCTTTCGGTAAAAAACGAAGATGAATAATTCTCACTTCTTCCTTCCGAAGGTGTATTGGGTGTTTTATTATGACACCATTCCAACGAAGGAGGCACCCAACGATGAAAAAGATGATCGC
>OLQL01001943.1_pt1 | contig 15434 bp, 8 predicted proteins | sample 1672971 | NCBI WGS metagenome assembly OLQL01 (sample SAMEA3136742, study PRJEB25190) | human gut metagenome | biome: human gut; feature: human-associated habitat; material: faeces | place: Austria | collected 2013
TCGGGCACATTCTTCCATAGTGGGAATAATGTACGTCTCGAACCTCGAATCCGGCGCGATCTCTGGAAAGACCTCCCGGTCCAAGTGCGGAAAGACGTCTCTTATGTGTCAACTCTCCAAGCGGGTTGTTCTGATCCATAAACTGAGACAACTGAGAAGAACCGAAGAACTCTTTCACCGCTGCCGTCACCGGTTTGATATTGATCAGTGACTGCGGGGAAATTCCTTCCTGATCCTGTGTCGTCATACGCTCACGGACAACTCTTTCTAATCTTGAAAGACCGATTCTGTACTGATTCTGGAGCAATTCTCCTACTGCGCGGATACGGCGGTTACCCAAATGGTCAATGTCATCATCCGTTCCCATGCCATATTCAAGATGCATATTATAGTTGATGGACGCGAGGATGTCCTCTTTTGTAATATGCTTCGGGATCAAATCGTGAATGTCACGTTTGATCAACGCTTTCATCTCTTCGATGTCTCCTGCGGACTCTTCGATAATTCCCGCCAAAACCGGATAATATACCTGCTCCGTAACACCTACTTCTTCAGGATCGATATCTGTAACAGCCTGAAAATCTACCATCATATTAGAAAGGATCTTGATGTTTCTCTCTTCATCTTCACCTTCTACCCACAGATAAGGAACGGCATTGTTCTGGATCTTATCTGCAAGTTCACGAGTAATCTTCGTACCTTTTTCAGCAACTATCTCTCCCGTAAGCTGACTCACCGCATCCTCTGCAAGTATGCAGCCTGCAATACGGTTTTTCAGCATCAGTTTCTTATTGAATTTATAACGTCCGACCTTTGCGAGATCATATCTTCTCGGATCAAAGAACATGCTGTTGATCAGACTTTCCGCGCTGTCTACTGCAAGCGGCTCGCCCGGGCGGATCTTCTTGTACAGTTCCAAAAGACCTTCCTGATAACTCTCCGCAGTGTCCTTTGTAAAGCTTGCAAGGATCTTCGGCTCTTCACCGAAAAGATCAACAATCTCTGCATTCGTTCCGATACCAAGTGCACGGATCAGCACTGTGATCGGAACTTTTCTTGTACGATCGACGCGCACATAAAAAACGTCGTTGGAGTCTGTCTCATATTCAAGCCATGCGCCTCGGTTTGGGATCACTGTAGATGAGTACAGTTTCTTTCCGAGTTTATCATGAGCAATGCCATAATAAATTCCCGGAGAACGCACGAGCTGACTGACGATAACACGCTCTGCACCGTTGATAACAAATGTACCCGTCTTTGTCATCAGCGGAAGATCTCCCATAAAAATCTCATGCTCGTTAATCTCATCAGTCTCTTTATTGTGGAGACGGACTCTCACTTTTAAGGGAGCAGCATAAGTCGCATCGCGCTCTTTACACTCATCGATCGTATATTTCACATCGTCCTCGCAAAGTGTGAAATCTACGAATTCCAGACTTAAGTGTCCGCTGTAATCAGCGATCGGGGAAATATCGTCGAACACCTCTTTGAGTCCTTCGTCAAGAAACCATTGATAGGAATCTTTTTGAACTTCAATGAGGTTAGGCATCTCCAATACTTCTTTCTGCCGTGAGTAACTCATGCGGAAACTTTTTCCGGTTTTAATGGGACGGATTCTGTTTTTCTCCATTGACGTTTCACTCCTCTATCATTTTTTCAATCATTCCTCTTTCGTTGTCCGCATCTCCTTTGTCGGACAACATCGAATGACCTGAATCTTTACAAACGGGACTTCTCTTGCATCTCAATTATTCCCGTTATCGTGGCAGTCGCCAAAACACCGTATAAACAGAGATTTTGGCACGTTGCTTCGCGTAAATGAAAAGAGCCTTGTAATAGTAATAACGCTTCTAATACGGCATACCTTTCCATAATAGTGCATTTTTAACTATAACACAAAGCTCTTTTCGTTGTCAATAACATTTCCCATTTTTTTCTTGACATTTTTCTTCATATATGATATTATGCGTCACTTTTCGACAAACGGCGATGTTTAACGTAAACGCACAACAAAGACAAAAGAACCGCAGAAGCATTTTATCTTCTGCGGTTGATTTTCTTAAGACCGTCTTACTTAAAGACGTTCATAAAGTTATCGGAAACTCCGATTATTTCATGCTAACTTCTGCACCTTCTGCCTCAAGTTTAGCTTTGATCTCCTCAGCCTCTGCTTTGGAAACACCCTCTTTGAGTGTCTTCGGAGCGTTGTCAACAAGGTCTTTTGCGTTGGGGATGACTTCTTCCTCAAAAATGCGTCGATGCCCCTCAATCCAGTTTATGGCGGCTGTGAAATCAGAATTAACTACGAAGTCTGGCTCAACAGCCTTAACAGCTTTTGACACCTCGCGCTGTAGCGACAGTGTGAAGCGTGGAATGTCATATGCTTGTTGAACGCCTTTAAGCGTTACGGCAAAGTAACGTTTGTTTTGACGAAGGTTTCTTACTTGGGATTTAAGCGCCGGATCATTGATATTTTCTATATATGTCTTGATTGAATCATAGTCATCACAAAGCAGGTGCTTGACTACTGCACTTGCGTGACTTTTACCGGTGCCGAAAGTACCGCGTACCCAGATGCTTCTTCTTTTACTTATTTCGCTGCTGGTAATTGCGGTGAGCGAGCGTTGTAGCATCTCATTGAATTGAGCCGTTGGAATGAATGATTGCCACGAAGAAGGCCCTTCTTCCAATATGTCATATACGGGAAGGAAGTCCTGCAAGTGGATAAAGTCAGAATATTTTGTTGCCATAGTAACCTAAAGTCGATTATTTCAGCATGAATTTGATGATGTCTTCCGAAGTGAAATCTTCGCGGAGAATGATATTATCGAGTCCCATCTTCAACTCCGCACGAAGCACCTGATTCTGTTCCTGTTCAAGTGAGCGTAGGATTGCCTCGAAGTCTTCACGCTCGATACCGAACTGACGGACAACACCTTCCGTCTGGGCCGGATTATAGAATTCAGAAACAGTCAACGAGTAACATTCTTTTTTCTCGGCATAGCGATAGAGGGAATATGCAACGGTCGCTAAGGCGAGGTCATTGTTTGTGATACGGCGTACAGATGTCTTATTCCCTGCTTTTATAACCTTTCCCACGCCAAGGACTACGCCAAGAGGACTTTCTTTGAAAGTGTTAAGAAGTGATTTAAGAGCGTTGTCTCTGGTGCTATCAGGTATAAATGAGAAGGACTTGGCCATCAGTGCCGAAAGAGCTTCTCTGGAGTAGTCATACTCATAGTCCACTTGAGAACTGTACCATGAACAAAGTTCATTATCATTACACAAGTTGACCCATACAATTTGCCAAAAAAAACTAGGATCCTGATGATAAGCACCAGAAATAGCTACAGAGAGATAAGTGGGTTTTTTGTCTTTAGCAGATATGAGACCTGCACTCATCATCCAATTAGAAAAAATCGGGAGTTGTTTCTTCTCGTTCAGAATTTCTTTCGCTTCCTTGTTTAGGAAAGTGTCCGGGCTTTTATAGTAGGCCTGAACCCATCTATTTCTAAAGCCAAAAGTATTGAACTTTTTGATTGAGTATATATTCATGTCGTTTTTTGATTTAGCAATGTTACTTGTTTGCTTTATTGAGTTAGCCACTATGCATCCATTGTCTTTAAATGTTAGACATTTATGACAATGAATACATTTAGATGCATCAACGGAAACGCACGGCACTACAGATAGTGCCCCCGATGGACATTCTACTTCGCATACTTCACAATGGACACAATAAGCAGTTTTGTTTATGACTCTTTTTAAAAGACTCACAAACACAATATCTTGTCCACAGTTTTTCACTAATATTTGAAGCTTGTTATCTATAAGCTCTACAGAGAATGCATATACTTTATCTCTAAATTTAAGGGATATCTCATATAGGCTTTTTGAAAGTTCTTTGATTGAAGATTTCCCAAGAACCTTTATCCATTGGAAGAAGTCTTCCTTAGAGTTTGTTATAATCGCAAATAAATCATTATCTGTTATTTGATATTCTATGACAGTTGAAGATGTATGCCGATTACCTCCTGCACGAACCTTCCATTTACGCTCTTTGAGATAAGTATCAATGCCTTTAATACCTGCTTTTTTAGCATTTTCTCTTAGTTTTTCAATAAATGGTTTAGCCGTTTGTGGAAAGAATTTGTGATCAAGACAATCACCCAGTTCAGAACTCAGAGGGCATATAACGCACCCAACTCTATTAAGCCCTTTCCGATATGCTTTATTGATTGGAAGATTATGGGTAAGAATATAAAGCCAAACTTCAGTAACAGACCAATCGAAAATCGGCCTAACATTCACAACATTACTATGTTTAACACCTTTACCAATTCTCGCATATGTTGCTCGAGTAGAACTTTCTTCAGCTCGAACACCTTCGAAGGCAATAACATTAGGTTGTCTACCTTTACCACTTATTTCCTTTAATAAGCGATAAAGGGGAGCAGTTTTCATTACCGCACAACACCAGCGGTGAATTTTGCTTGGAGTATCAAGTTCATCCCAATAATAAAGAACCGGTTGATGATTTTTTGCGGTAAGGAACTGTAAAGACGGATATACGGCTTGGTATTTATCTCGTATCTCATCATACAAGCTTAACGATGTTGGGAGTTCATAACCTGTGTCCGAATAGATAACATAGTATCTATCCGGCGGTATAACCCTTGAAACTAGGTCTAAAACAACTTGTGAGTCTTTACCTCCGGAAAAGGAAACAATAACAGACTCTATTTTACTGTTATAGATTTTTCTTTTACCCTGCTTCTCTACTTCATCTTCAGGCATAATATCAAAGGATCCGCAGTCTTCTAGAACAATAGTATGCCTCTGATGACTCTTTTCGTTAAGCTTAATAGTTAACTGTTCATATTCAATATTAGGATTAGATTTCTTTTTTGTGACATGAGAGTCAAAGACCTGATCAATAAATTCCATTGCCTCATGTTCGATTAAGAATAGACTATCTTCATTAACTTCAGATAGCAGTGTCAGGTTCGTTGGTTCCAACGCAATATTTGCAACAATGGAATTCACCTTGGGCGAATCAAATAAATTTCCACCAATCGTTTCCAGTACAAATTCACCTTTGTAGAAATAGCGACGGTCACAAGCCCATAAAAGTGGTTCCTCACAATGAGGATACTTCCAGCCTATCCGGTTAAGTCCAAGAAAGTCAAGTTCTTCCCAAAATACAGGACGTGGACAAACATTTAGAGCCTCGCCAGACGGTGGCGCCATCGTCAGTCGAACGCCATTGTTTTCTTTATCCCATATAACCTTAAACATATGTCAATTACTTTGTTGGGCATAATAATTCTCTCACATCCACATCTAGAAAGTGGGCTATTTCTTGGAGTTGTGTAACCGATGGCTGAATTTTATTATTACACCAACGCGACACCGTGGTTTCATTCTTGCCAATAGCTACGCAAAGTTGCTTGGCCGAGACTTGTTTTTCTGCCAAAACAGCTTTAATCCTGTTTACAGGTATTGGTTTGTTTTCGGTTTTCATTATATTACAACTTCTTATAATGATTTGCAAAATTATCTCAAATATCTGAAAGAGCCAAAGAATAGCCTAAAAAACAGGAAAGGCAAATTCGAATTCTTTATATTGAACTTTCAATACGGCATATTTTGCTTTGACAAAATATCTGTAAACCTTCAAAGAAAAACATCTGTCTATAACAGCCATATCCATATAATACAGACACAGTCTTTATTATTTTTCTGATAGACAAATCCCATTATTGAACCATTAATATGTATCACCTCATTTATGAAATTTCATAAAACTCCCATAGGCTGATAGGTATGTTTCTCCTGTTCTTGCTTTTTGCTCCAGTCTTGCGACTTGCTTCATGGCATAAGAGCGAAAGAGTAATCGTACCCTTTGTGGAACAGAGGAAGCTCGGAAGTATAGTTTTATAGAAAGTCCTTTCATTGTTCTATGTTCTATCCTCGTTTCTTTCCATATATTGAGTTCCTATTTTTGTCCTTATCCTTGTTTTTATCTCTCCACGGCAATTCGGATGTTGATTCTCCACCCGTGCCGACATGAGCTTGTGCCGGACCACCGGAAGCAAGCATAAATGCCGCTCCAAGCAACTGTGCCTGTGCTTCGTTCACCTGTTCCTGCGGCTCGAAAACGGCATTGACAAATTCCTCGTCCGTAATCTGACCGTTGAAATGCCTTTGAGCCACATCATAGTCTATCTGGAATTTGGTGTCCTCAAAGAGTTCCTCTCCGACCCGTGTCCAGATATGAAGCGACGGATTCCGGTAGTTGGATACATTGATGCGCACAAGTTCGGCACCGGATGACAGGCTGTAACGCTGAGGGTTTGCCTTGCGGTCAAGTTGGTCTATCTGCTTCCTCTGCCTGTCTATGACGGCATCCTTCTCCTTGGAGTGCTGCTCGGCGACTTCCGTCTTGCGGATGGCTGCGTCTATCTCCGCTTGATAGCCGTTTCGCAGTTTCCCGATTTCTGATTTATGCTGTTCCTGCAACCGGGCCTTTTCTACCTGAAGAGCCTTAATCTGTTTATTGAGTTTGGCAATCAGCTCATCCTTGTTCGCAAGTTCCTTTTTTGCCTTAGCAAGGTCTCCCTTGCCGAACCACGACAGTACGGTACTTCTGCCTTCTTTTGCCCGTTCAATGTCTGCCTGTAATCTGGTAATGTCTTCCTCATATTGGATTACCTGCTGCCTGTAATATTCCGAGCTCGCCTGATGCTTGGCGGTGGAGCCGACAATCCCACGCTGCAACCCGAACGGCTTCATGGCCGCTGCGTAACTGTTCTGGTATTCATGAAGCTTGGTGCGCCGCATCACATCATCCGCTGACAAACGGGGACCGGATTTCGTCTCATATTTCTTCTCGCCCTCCCGCTTCCTGCGGATACGCTCCCCGGTTACAATGGGAACGACGGTGGCGTGCAGGTGGGGAGTCTTCTCGTCCATGTGCAGTACGCACGATACAAGGTTCTCTTCGCCGAAGGTCTCCCTTAGCCATTTGAGATTGGCATCGATCCAACTGTTCAGCCTACCGCCATTGGCAATCTTCATCATCTGCTCATGCGTCCCAGTCAGAATGATACGGATGGCTTTTGTCTGGTTTTTGCCGACCTTGCGGCGCAGCCCGGCCGTGTCGATGCGGTGATGTACCGCCTCGGTGCGATTGGACACTCCTTCAGGGAACCTGACCAACTCACGGTTGAGACATGTCCGGTCCGCATTGGCATTGACCGGTACATAAATTTTTCCCTTGGCATCCTTTCTTTCTATATGGCATGACATACCGGAGTCATTCCCGCTGCCACGCTGCAGGTGGCAGACTGCATATTGTGTATTGCTCATATCCGTTCGTTTTATGATTATTGTTACTGTTGTAAAATCCCGTCCTGTTGCCGGAGGCATATGTTTGGAGTCTGAGGTATTCCCTCAGCCTATGGGCTTTTTGACTGCCGGACGCAGAGCGGAGGCGGTGAAAATGCCCTAATAGGCTACGGGATTTTACAACCCCTTTCCCTTAGGACAGCGAGCTGCCCGATACCTTTCCGTCATTCCACCCTCCCGGCATCCACCAGTTCGAGTCCGAAGGTGTCTATGAATGTCTGCAGTACGGGATTGCGTTCCATCATCTTTGCGAGGATCATCTGCGGCGTGTCCTCCATCAGCAGGAAGTCGGCGATGTCCAGTCCGGCTTCACGCTGTGCACCGGTCGCGATCCTCTCCAGCATGTCGGGGCATGTGGCACGCCTGCATACGGACTCCAGCATCGACAGCCGCCTCCTCCATTCTTCCGTCGCCTTAAGGTCGGGGAAGAGAATCACCTCCCGACCACTCAATACCTGAATGGCTTCGCCGTTGAAGCACCCGTGCATCCCTCCGGTGGCAAGCCAGATGAAATCGGGGATGAAAAGGGCGGCGACCAGTGCCGTCTTCTCGCTCTCGACAATGGCTACAGGTTTGGCGGACATTACGGCGGAACTGTCCGACAGCAGATGCTCTCCGTACAGGCATTGCTTCATCCTGAAATCCTGCACCTTCCTCACGGAATGTACCCAGCTGACTTGGTTAAAAGGTTCCTTGATACGGTGTCCGGTTACGGCATCGTAGCCCATTATCTTGCCCGCACGCACATTACCGTCCCGGTCTGTCTGCCAGAATACGGTGGCTCCGCCCCACCTCTTTGAGGTACCGACCCTGTATAGGCTGAATAGCTTGTCCACATTCTCCTTGCCCATCACTTTGGTAAAGTATCGGTACAAGGGGTTGATGTCGTACCTGTGCATGGACTGTTCCACCCAATCAGAGGGAAGAAAAGAAATCTGTGGCTTCCGTTCGGGCAGTGGTTTTGCCAACGCTTTTGCAACTATCGGTGTGCCGCCAGACCTTTCCTGTTCATTCAATTTTTCTTTGACAGCCGGATTGTCCCGGAAATACTCCTTCGGACTATAGTGGTAGCCGCAGCTTTTGATATGGTCGCACATGCCTACGCTGTCAGGGAAGGAAATCTCTCCCGCCTCGTCGATATAACGGGTAAAGCAGGACTTCCTGCCGCACTCCGGACAAGCTGTCTTGCTGCCCGGACGGTATTTCTGAAGATGGAATCTGTATCCGTTCATGATGCTCTCTTTTGTGGATTCCTGCAAATGAAAACGGCCATTTGCAGTCTGCAGTTCTTGCAGTCTTGCAGGAATTTTACCTTTCCGGTACTCCGAGACTGCAAAACTGCAAAGACTGCAGGCTGCAACAAGGGGTCATCCGTTGCAGTTTCGGGTTGGCGGTTCATTTTCGTTTTCATTAGATTTCCCAGATTTATCATATCTGATTTTCTCATAATGCCCGGCCTTGGCCTTACGCAGTAGCCTGCTCCGGCACAACTCCTTGAGGTAGTTCATCACCGTGCGTTCGCTGACATTCTGTTGTTCCCTGCCTGTGGCGATGGCCATCTTCGTGTCGAACGTGTCCGGCAGCAATGACAGCAGTACCTTGGGCGGTTCCTCGCACATGTCCTCCGCCACGAATGAGCGGATGCGGCGGTACGAGTCCTCGAAGTAGCCGTTCAGCCGGACAGCGGCTTTCACCGATGCCGTATCCACAGACTGCAGGTGACTCTCCCCGGCGGCATACCGCAGCACCTGCATGAGCAGGGCCAGCCGTGCCACCTGCGCCGGATGCTTCATCTCACGGCTGTCCACCTCGGCATCGTCCTCTATCCGGTTGATGCGTTCCACTTTCCTGTTCCACCATGAGAAGAAATACTCTTTTGCCTCCCTGTCCATGGACAGCACATGGGATATCCTTTCTTCCTCTCCCGTGTCATAGTCCAGAGCGAGTACCTTGCCAAGTATCTGCTCCCAGCGTGCCGCTGCCAGAGATGCCCTGTCCTCCCCGCCATCATCCCAATCAGTCCATTTTGACACTTCACGGGATTTGGGCAGCACGAACAGGATACGGTCGAGCAGTCCGTTCTCCTCGAAGCCTTTCGTGAGCAGTTCGTGTACACGCTTGGTCTGCGTGGTTCCGACGATATTGATGCATGGCTGTTCTATATGTACGGGTACAGTGTTGCCGACCCTTGTCACATCCAGAGCACCGCCGCTCCATGCCGTGAGCAGCTGCTCTATGAGCTGTCCGTTGGTATAGCGGTTGGCAGAGTTGAACATCCCCATGATCTCGTCCACGAGGATGACCACGCTACGGGGATTGTTGTTGTGCGTCAGCAGGAGCGATTCGGGGGTGAAGTCGGACACGACGGTACGCCGCAGTACGGGCTTCTTCCCGTTTTCCCCGGCAGCTTTCCATGCCTCCAACTCCGACTCATACGCCTTGAATAGGGCATAGTCGTGCTTCCGTATGGGACGGTATGCCGCCTCCAGCGGCGGTGTCTTGCCCAGCCCCGGCCTGCCCACGAGGATGATGTAGAGGGCGGCATTGCTCTGCCATTCGCCTTTGATGCGGATACGGTAGGTGCCGCCCAATGCCGCAGATACAGCCGAAATCATGGCAGTCGCTATGAACTCTGTCTTGTAGTTCTCGTACCGGGCCATGTCAAGGATGACGGATTGAACCGTCTGCGGGAACACTTCCAGAGGGAAGCCGGTGTCTTCGGTATGTTCCGCCTCCATGCGGATCATGTTGCACAGTTCAAGTCGGGTGTTTGTCATGTCAGCCATTTTTCTTCTTGCAATAGGATGTCACACTTTCGGACTTGCCTCCCGTCTGTATGCGGCGGACATCGGATTTGGCATACATGTTCTTGTTGCCCACCTTGACGGGGACGAGGTAGCCGCGCTTCGCCCACAGGTTGAGCGTCCCCTCGCACACGTTCAGCAGTTCGCGCACCTGTCTTGTGTTGAGCCATGTCTCTTCCGCCGCACGCCGCATCTCCGCATCCAGTTCTTCCTGCTGCGCCATGATGGTGCGCTGCACGATGGACTCGGCAAACATCTTAAGGTCGGCGGGCGTGACTTCCAGTTTCACGTTCGCGCCCTGCTCGACCAGACTTTCTATGGTAATCATAAATATCAGTTTTGAAGTTTGTGAAGACCATCTTCAAAAGTTCCCTGATGCCCCGCTTCCGATGGCTTATAAAAGAGAAGCACCGCCGACCTTAGGGAAAAGGTTGACGGTGCAAAAGTATATGCGAATTGAAACGGATTGATATATAATGATTTGTCTTAAATTGTCATGACAATTCAAGTCTGCATGACCATGTAAAACGGCTCATTTTGCCTTATCCGGCGGCCGTTTCCGCTTCATCATCAGTGGTGATTTCCTTGATTTCCTGTACCAGTGACCGGAACAGTTCCCTGTTCTCGTCACTCTCGATAAGAGGAGCCATCTGGTCTTTCCCGTCCTTGATGATATGCTTTGCCGTCTTCAGGAAGCCGACCGCCTGCCGTATGGCGCTCTCGCTTTTCAACGAGGGCAGGTCGGGGAATTGCAGTGCCATCCCCACGCTGTACTCCTTGGCGGCGTGCATGCCTGCAACCAGCCCCAGCTCTTTCAGCACATAGAACGGCAGTGCCTGGTGGACCGCGCTCGTGTTTATGGAGACGAAACGGCGGATGCATTGCAGGACTTCCTCCCTGTTCCCGCACTTGAGATAATCCGCAAGCGGCCGCTCCTCTATCTTCTTCTTTCCGGCCGTCCGCTGCGCCTGCGGCACCGTACCGCTGCCGGAGTCCGTTGCTGTCGGACTGCCTTCGGTATCACCGCCTCCCATCCCGTCCTTTAAGGACTGCAAAGCCCATTCGCCGATGCTGCCTTTCTCGATGGCGTCTTTCATGGCGAAATGTTTATCCCAGTCCTCCTGCGTGCGAAAACCGTTCTTTATGGACACTTCAATAATCTGTTTGACGACAATGGAGCAGCCCATCCTTTCGGCGTTCCCTGCCTTGGGATGTCCCGCCTGCCTGCTGACCATGTCCACCATCGCCTCGAAACTTTTGCCGTAGTACAGCCAGCTCAGCACGAGAGGGGCGGACAGGGTTACGCAGCGTTTTCTCAGACTCTGTCTGAAAATGTATCTCATCCTGCCCCAGAATGTGGTTGGAAGTGGAGCGGCATCTTCTTCCCTCTGTTTCCTGTACAGCTCCACGATCTGCCCCGGCACCGCGTTCTTCTTGAAATGGAGGCCTATGTTCCTGAAGCCGTCCGTGCTGTCGTCACACCATGACTGTTGCCATTCCCGCCTGATTCCGGGCAGTTGTTTGAAGATGGCGCGGCAGACGGCAAGGTACTGCATCTCGTTCCCGTCCGCCATCATTTTCGCGAAGCGGCGGTATTCCTCCCTGTGCGCGTCCTTCCACTGGAGGATGTCCGCCTTGAACTGTTCGTATGTCTGTTTCTGCCCGTCCGTATTCATAGGATTTTTGGTGTATAAGATAATAAAAGAGGAATATGACAATCAGTCTAATAGGTTCACCAGTTCCTTCTTCATCTCGTCGTCGATCTTGCGGTACCGTGCGAAGGCACGGCTTCCTTCCGAATGTCCCGACATGGAGGCTATCAGGTTCGGGTCCTTGACCTGTCGGTACAGGTTGCCGATGAAGGTCTTGCGTGCAGTGTGTGTGGTCGCTACCTCGTATAAGGGTCTTGCCACGTCCTCCCTTGTCTTCGGGTCGAGGACTATGACCGTGCGGTCGATGCCCACATACTTGAGTATCTCCTTTATCTTCTTGTTGTAGCCGAAGTGCGAGAACCGGGGGAGCAGGGCGTTCTCCAGATCCTTGTATCGTTCAAGTATCTCCCGTGCCTTTTGGTTGAGCGGCACGCGCACGGTATTGGCATGCTCCATCTTCGTCTTCTGAGGGATGTATTCCACGAAGCCGTCCACGATATTTGCCTTGGTCAGCCTGTTCAGGTCGCTGACACGGCACCCTATCAGGCACTGGAACATGAAGATGTCACGATAGACCGGATAGGTTACCCCCATGCCGCTCAGGTCGGCATAGTACACCTTGTCCCGCTCTTCGAGCGTCAGGTAGAACGGGTCGCCGTACATCGGCCGGGCAATCTGGTACTGGTCAAACGGGTTGTTCCTTGTCAGCCCGCGCTTGATGCACCACTTGACAACGGTGCGGATGCGGTAGAGCGAGCCCGACATGCTGTTCTCGGAACGCTTCTGTCCGACATCGCGGTGCTTCTCGTTCCGGTAGAATACGGGGTACATGTCCACGTACTTGTGTTCCTCCTGCATCCACAGTTTGAAGTCCCTGATGTCGTCCGCCGTGACGGTATCGATGCACAGGTGGAAGCCTCTCTGGTGCAGCACCTCGTGGCGGAAACGCTCGTAGCGCAGTACCTTGTTGAGATTGTCGAGGTGGTGCTTGCGGCTTTCATCCGCAAGCGGTGTTTCCTCGACGTATTTCCGTATCTGGTACGAGAGTAGGTACTCGTCGGCCTTGTTGCCGCCCCTCGTGTTGATGCCGGGATGGTGGTATTCCTCTAACAACCCCTTGAGCCAGCTGCCGTCCACGCCCCGGTGGTACTCTTTCGTGATGAGATGGGTGATCTGCTGCACGTTCTTGTCGAAGTTCATCTTCTTTTCCTCCGACACCAGGGCCACGCGGGGCTTGTAGCCCTGCCGTTCCGGGCTCCAGTGGTTGGGGTTGATGGACAGCTCGCTCGCGGCCTTGATGTCCACGCCGCCGATGTCCCGGACACGGAAATAGACCCGTGCCTGGTCTGTTATGTTGTTCTTGGCGGCGGTCTTTCGGATGAATGCGGTCACTTTCATATATAAGTCCTCCTTTCTGTCTAGTCTATCATTTCTACAAGCCTTCGCTTCATGTTATCGTCTATCGTGCGGTAGCGGCTGAACGCCCGGCTGCCCTCCACGTGTCCCGACATGGAGGCTATCAGGTTTGGGTCGGGCACCTGCCTGTAAAGATTGCCCACGAAGGTCTTGCGTGCCGTATGGCTGGTGGCCACCTCGTACAGGGGCTTCTGCACGGTGTTGTAGCCGTGCGTGTCGAGGATGGTGACCATCCTGTCTATGCCGCAACGCTTCAGCAGTTCCCGTATGCCGAGGTTGTAGGTGTGTATCTGCCTGAACGGGAACAGCCTGTCGGCATTGGCATCGTAGCGTTCCAGTATCTTCAACGCCTTCTCGTGCAGGGGTACCCTGACGGTCTTCGCCTGACATTTCTTCGTCTTCTGCGGCATGTATTCCAGAAAACCGTCCTTGATGTTGGCCCTTGTGAGACGGTAAAGGTCACCCACGCGGCAGCCGACATAGCAGTGGAACACGAAGATGTCACGGATGACGGCCAGCTTCGGGTTGTCGTTCAGGTCTGCGTCATAAAGGATGTTTCTTTCTTCGGAAGTGAGGAAGAACGGGTCGCCGTAGGTAGGCTCCTTACAGCCGTAGAGGGCATAGACCTCGTTGTCGGAATACTTCATCTTCTTGCACCAGTGCAGGAAAGTGCAGAAAAGGTTCATGATGTTGATGACGGTCGTGCCGGAAAGCGGCCTCGGCCTGTGGTTGATGAGCGTGCGGGGAGTATAGAAGTCGGGATGCTCCTGCCGCAGTTTGTACTCGTTCACGACATAATCCCTAAAATCGTTCATCTGCTCCAGCGTGACGGTCTCCACGAAGAGGGTGAAGTCCGCCTCGCCCAGTATCTCCCGGCGGTAGTCGTGGTAGCGGGTCATCTTGCGCTCGAAGCGGATGATATGTTCCTTGGTCCTCTCCGCACCGTCAAACTTCTCAAGATATTCGTGGACACGGGCGAGCAGGTTCGGGTGGTTCCGCTCAAAGGCGCGGGCAGGGTACAGCACATCCTCGATGACCTGTTTCATCCACCTGCTGTCCGCCTTGCCCGTGAAGGTCTTCTCCGCCCGCTCGATGATGGCGGCGATTTGTCCGGGCAGGCGTTTCTGCTCGGCGGCAGGGATAGCCGTCGTGCGTCTGTAACTGAGGGTGTCGGAATCCCAGTACCTGTCCTGCACCTCAAGGGAAGAGGCCACCTTTATGTCCACGCTCTTCTCCCTGACCCGGAAACAGATGTTCGAGGTCTCGGGGGAGCATTTTTTCAGATAGACGGAAACTTTCATCGGCGTTGCTTTTTTCGGTTATGCGGCAAAGGTAAATAAATTCCCGTAAATGTTCCCATATATCCCGAAGAAACCTGCAACGAATTAAGACAAATTAAAAAGTCGTTCCCGAATCTGATACCGCATAAAATGCAGTATATCAACTGTTATATTTGCACTTGTTTAGCTCTTTTTTTCATTTAGGCCTTTATTCGACTTTCCTAATATCATATATTGCAGTTCCACGCTTTTTTATTTTAAAGTTTCGTGAGTCTATTTCGTTTAGACGAGATTACGAAAGAGGGGATTTTCCTGTTTATTTTCTGCGAAAAGACCATGAATTGAACTTGTGGGCTACTTATTGGGTCATAGCCCTTTTTTCTGAGAATTGTTTGGTTAAAAAAAATCGCAGAAAAGAGAAGAGAAAGCTGTTGATTTTACGGCTTTCTCTTCGTTATTTTTCCAAAAGTACTACGGCATAAGCAGAAATTCCTTCCTCTCTTCCTGTAAAGCCTAATTTTTCGGTAGTAGTGGCTTTAATGGATATATCTTCAAGATCGATGCCCATACATTCTGAAAGTGTTTTTTGCATGAGAGGAATATGTGGGTTGAGTTTAGGGCGTTCGGCACAGACCGTTATGTCGGCATTTCCTATCGAAAATCCTTTTTCTCGAATGAGCTCCACGGTCTTTTTTAGTAAAATCTTGCTGTCTATGTTTTTATATTCGTTGGCCGTATCGGGGAAGTGAAATCCTATGTCACGCATGTTCGCCGCTCCGAGCAGGGCATCGCATAAGGCATGGATAAGAACATCTGCATCGGAGTGTCCCAGGAGTCCGAGGGTGTGCTCGATACGTATTCCTCCTAACCAT
>OLQL01001978.1_pt1 | contig 15218 bp, 8 predicted proteins | sample 1672971 | NCBI WGS metagenome assembly OLQL01 (sample SAMEA3136742, study PRJEB25190) | human gut metagenome | biome: human gut; feature: human-associated habitat; material: faeces | place: Austria | collected 2013
CCGAACATCCACGGTTCAGGATATACTTTCTCTTGTTCGGGAGGAGTCAGAAGTCCGTCGGCTTCTGTATATCCTCCTTGGTGATAGATATGAATATCGCTCAGTGTCACATCTTCAATAAGGGCTCCCGGTATTCCGCTGATAATGGAGGAGTAGCGCGAGTCGGCATTAAATACATTGACGTGGCTGATGAGGATGCGTTTCATTGTGCCCACGGGTGTTCCTTGCGGGCTGCGCATCCGGGCTCCTAACCGCAGGAAGATGGGGGCGTTGACAATATCGCGCATCGTGATGTTACTGATGACGATATCTTCCAGTTTGCCACCGTCCACTGTTTCCAGGGCAAGTCCGCGACAACGCTCGAAGATGCAGTTGGTGATGGCTATGTTTTTGAAACCGCCGCTGGATTCCGTTCCTAATTTAATGCGTCCCGTTACAAATCCGTGATCCGGCGCTTGGGGCTCGTCCCTTTGCCAAGTGCAATCCAATACACTGCCACGGTCGTATCCGCTGACAAAACAATCGGAGATGGTTACATTTTCCGTATCCTTGAAATAGCCTAATCCGTAGGACGCTTTAAGCACGATAGCGTCATCCCAGGGAGCGTTGACGGTGCAATGACTGATGCGGACATTTTTGCAGCAGTCTATGTCAAAACCGTCCCGGTTGGTATCTACTTTCACGTTCAGAATGCTCAGATTGTCTACTCCTGTAGCCAGCAGGCCGAAATGACCGCAATGCAACAAAGAGAAGTCTTTCAATGTCACGTTCTTGCAGAGTTTCAAGCTGATGGCTTTGTTGCCTACACCGGGCAGACGGCTTTCCTCACGGGTGAGACCTTTGCCGTAAATCAGTCCCGGTCCGCTGATGGTGATGTCTTCCAGACCGATTCCCCAAATAAGTGAGTTCTTCCAGTGGCTGTGCCCGAAATCCTGGAATTGGGTGTGTTCATTCGGTTCTGCCAGGTCATAGCCTTCCGTTGCTGATGGAAAGGCGCCGACAATCCGTGCTCCTTGTTCTATATACAGATGTATATGACTGGCCAAACGTATGGAATAGCACGCATATTCTCCCGCAGGGAAATAAACGGTTCCTCCCCCTTGGGAGGCAGCTTCCTCAATGGCCCGGTTTATGGCAGGGGTGTCAATGGTAGTACCGTCGGCTTTCGCTCCGTAATCTTTTACATTATAGATCTTTGCCTGTGCTGTCCATGTGCTGAGGCATAAAAGGAAGAGTATGAGTTGTTTCATGGTCTGTCTTTGCTTTTACTGAATGGGCATTAGTTTGAATTTACGTAAATAAGATGCATTGCCATACATGGTATGCTCATCGGATAAATTCCAGAATCCGTCTTTAGAGGCAGGGGGGGCATCCCAGTCAATCACCGCCCAGCATAGTCCGATTTCATTTCCTTCCTTTAATAAAGTAGGGCGAGATAGTTCGGGACCGTCGGCATCCGCATGGTCAAAGGGGGTGATATAGAATTCCAATACCAGCTTACCCGCTTCTCCCTCCTTGAAAGAGTACTGATAGGCATAATCAGCGTATGGCTTTTGTTTCAGCCATACCTGAGGACCCCATAACATACACCAGTCATTGCCGTGAGCCGGGGTGAAGATGTGATAGTTCTGGGCATGGCATCCGTGAAATTTGAACCAGGCTTGCCACACATCTTTGGGAGCTGTGGGATGAAAACGGTCGATGAACGGCCCCCCTGAACAATCGCCATCCACCACTACTTCAAAAATATCCGTGTTCAAGGAGTTCTCACTGAACCGCCAATAATTATCGTATGCTTCATATAGAAAATACAACTTCTGAGTTTCTGCACACCAACCTACTTTGACACTGACTTTCAATGTGGTAGTGTCCGGCTGTGCATGTTTTCCCTCGTCTTCCTTTAAAGCTGCTTCCGTTATCTTATAATCAGCCGGAACGCAATCCCAGTCGTGGGTATTGCCATCTATGGCAGGAACCTTATCTGCCGGAAATTGGTACACCTTGAATTCCTGTGCCTGGGCAGACAGGCATAGGAAAAGGAAGAACAGGTATGGATACAATCGTTTCATTTTGATCGGGTTTTATGTTCTTTCCCGAATAATCCGGGTAGCATGAAATAATTATAATCGCCTCGTTGGTAGAAACAAAAGTAGAGCTTTTCTTGCGGTTTCCACGGGCATAGGGCAGAGATGACGGGGGCATCTGTCTTTTTACCGGAGTTGAATAAAGCAAGCGGGGATGCTTGTTTATGTCCGTCGGACAGACGAATTTCGGAACCGATGGGAGATACCCCATGAACCGTTCTCAGTTTCATGCTTTCACCATAATAGGTGGTAAAAGCGTTTCCTTCTATACTGAATACATTATGGAAGCAGGAGGCTACCGGAATACTGTTGTCTGTTACGGCAGAGTCGTCTGCACCGTCGCATGCACCGAAAGCCCAGCAAAGTTTGAACTCTTCGGGTAATCGCTCACCCGAAACCTCCATGATAAAACCATTACTATCCGTCAATGGACATACAATCAGCTTTATTTCACCTTCTTTCCATAATTTATCTTTAATGGTATAAGCCTGTCCCTTTTTCTTGACACTGCATTGGTCCAGCCAGCAACTTTCATTGCCGCAAACCACTCCCAGACGGAAAGTTCCCGCACCTTTGGATAAACGGAAGGGAAGAGTCTGGGCGTTGTTGCCAAAGACAGACAACAGCATACAGAGAAAGAACGGAAGTAGCCGCCGGCTATAATTCCATGTTGTTTTCATAGCTGATATCGATTTGTGCGTTCTTATTGTTTTTTTCTTCCACACGACTGCCGTCTTCTACTTGTAACCGGACATCTTCCAGGTGGAAGTCTTCGGTAAAGATAATGCTTCCTGCTTTATTTACCTTGGCTTTTATGCCGGAAATATGGAAATTCTGCAAAGGCAGTTCCTCATTCCAGCCGGCAGCAGTGATAAAGATTTGCACATTAGTAGCTTTTACATCGCTGAGCCATACATTACGGAAATGCGGATACCCTTTTTCTTTAGGTGTGACAGGAGTCAGCATAACCTTCCAATGTTCGGGAATTTCCTTACCTTCATATTCAGCCGGCAAAGTAGAATAACTATAGCTGGGGTTCCAGTTCAGGTCCGCTGCCAGTACATGGCGGACATGGTCTGCTGTCACTTGGGTCATGTAGATATTTTCTACGGTTCCGCCGCGGTTCATGGTAGATTTCAGACGGAGGGTGGAAGAGGTTCCGTATGCTTGGAGGTTATATCCCAATACATTTCGGATGCAGCCTGAAGTTTCGCTGCCGCAGGTAATCAGTCCCGCACCTTTACGTGCAATGCATCCACGAACAATGATATTTTCTGTGGGGCGGTTTACGCGCAGGCCGTCGGCATCCCTTCCGGCTTTCAGGCAGATATTGTCATCGTTGCAATCTACTTCGCAGTTTTCAATCAGGATATTGGTGCTGGAATCAATGTCAATACCATCCGTACTGGGACCATGCCCCCCTACGTTATTATTGATTTTCAGTCCGTTCAAGGTACATTGGTCGGAATACAGCACTTGGCAACCCCAAAATCCGGTACGCATCAAGGTAAAGTCTTTCAGTGTTATATGGCGGCTGTTCGAGATGAGCATACCTCTTACACGTTTGCAGTCGTAGTCCACAATCCACCGCAGTTTGCGTTTCTCGTAATCCTTCCGCATGGTCCAATATTTATCCCAGAATATTTTTCCACGACAATCCAACGTACCTGCTCCGCTGATAGCTGCGTTTTCCGCATCCAGAATATTGATGACTGCCGAGGGCCATACCATTTCGATACCTGCCACGCGGGAGCGCATTTCGGGGTATAAATCAATATTCTCACTGGCTATCAGCGTCGTACCTTGGTTGAGGTGGAGGTTTACATTACTTTTCAGGTAGATGGCACCAATCCGGTAGTATCCCGGGGCTACTTCCACTGTTCCCCCTCCGGAACGGTGGCATTCGTCAATGGCTTTCTGCAGGGCGGCAGTGCTTAACCGGGTGCTGTCATTTTTCAATCCGTAATCGGCTGCTTGGAATATTTTTCCCTTCGGATAGGTTTTGGCTCCTACTTGGGCAGTCCACGAAAGGTCAGGAGTTCCCATCCCTTCTCCCCATTAGGTAGGAATATCAAGGATATTTGTATTGGAATCCGGGGAGGGATTGGGCATTGGTAAAGAGGGTACCTAAGGTAAATGATAGGGTTAATAATAATGTTTTGTTGTTCATTTGTTCCTACTTTTAAATTAATTGCCGTCCGGCTTTTCAATTTCTGTAAACGGGCTGTCATTCCATTTGAAACTGTCCAAAGCATCCGGATGTGCAGGATTGTAACCGGAATAGTCGCTGCGCAAATAGTTAGCGATAGGTAATCCCGCTTTCTTTATCCCTTCAATGATACATTTGGAGATTTGATAAGCTCCGTAAGGATTGAAGTGGGTATTATCTGCCAATACCCTGTTTTGTCCCGGATAGGTTCCGGCAGGATAATGTACGAATGCCTTTTTGGAAGGTTCCACCCCCATTGCTTCATAGAGGGTACGGGTCATTTCGTTGAGATCGATCAAAGGAACGTTTTCTTTGGCAGCCAACCAGCGCATTGCTTCGGGATAATCTTCGTGAGTATCTCTGATTTTCCCGTTTTCATCGAAACTGCGGCGTTGTGTCGGGGTTACCAGTACAGGATAGGCTCCTCGTGCCCTTGCCTCATCAATGAATGTTTTCAAGCTGGTCATAAATGAATAATAAGCTCCTTTACCGGGACCTTTTTGCTTTTGGTCGTTGTGACCGAATTCCATAAAAATATAATCTCCGGGTTTCATTTGTGTCAATGCCTTTTTCAGTCGTCCTGCACCGATAAAAGTATTGGCGCTTTCGCCGGATTCTGCATAATTGGCAAAACAAATGCTGTCATTGAAGAAGCGGGGAATCATTTGTCCCCAGCTTGCCCAAGGTTCATTGTCCTGGTCTACTACCGTGGAGTTACCGCATAGGAATACGGTGGGTACATTATTTACTTTCTCAATAATCAGTTCGGACAATTGGGGTGCATCCCCGTTGAATTCCAAAGTTAGTTTGTCATCCCAGTTCAATTTTTGGCGTTCACGCGGTTTGATGCGCACATTTTCTTTTTCCGAAATATGTGTGTTGCGCTTGTTGATCACGAATGTACAAGATTTTAACTCCCCTTTTTTTGTCTTCACATTTTCGAAGAAAAGGCGGCGTGATTCTCCTCGCACTGTTGTTTCTCCGGCAGCGCGTTTGTTTCCTATCACGGCTGTGACATGGTAGTTTCCATCGGGAACCGTAACAGAGAAAAAGAATGGAGCTGTACTTTTACCTTCCGGAGAGGGCTGTCTGTCATATCCGTATCCCTTTTCCTCCGAGTATCTGTCGGCGGGAGTTATTTTGGTATAACCGTCTTTCGTCTTTTTACCTGTGGTAAAATCGAATTTGTAAGTTTGTGCTTCGACTCCTAATGTCGCTAAAAGTCCAAGAGCTAATAGGGCTATCTGTTTCATGATTGATATAGATTGTTATTAATTGATTTTCGGTTTTAGTTCATCCGGAGAGTCATTGGTATAAGATTTTATGTCACCGGCTGTTTTTGTGAACAACTCACTGATTTGTTGAGGCGTTACAGTAAATTGCGGACGGAACTGGTCCGAATTCATATAATCCAAAATGGCTTTATGCATCTGACGAGCTACAATGCGTTTCTCTGGCTGGGAGGTAATGTCCATGCTTGTCATGAGCACTTTCCCATTTAATACATTGGCTTCGAATAACATACCTATCTTGCGGCTTATAAACCAAGTGTCGATACTTTGAACCGTAGGTTGGAAAGCGGGTGGAAAGTGGGTGAATTGCATCACTTGAGTACGATTCAGCAGTTCCCACCATTGCAAATTGCTGTGATATTCTGTCGGAAACTGACGGAATAACGGGTGTTTGGGGTTCACTAAGATACCTGTGGTATGAGGAGGACGCATTTTGAACCAGGAGGTGTTCCAGAATACAGGAGTGAATTGCTGAACCACTTCTTTACCATAACTCACTTTGCTTGCAGCTGTAATAAGCACATTTCCACCATGCTGAAGAATTTCCAGGGCTTTCGAATCCAAGGTGTCGGTAGTGTATACTTTTCCTTCGGCTATTGTCACTTGGGCGGGATAAACCCAGAAATTCCAGTCATTTACAGCTTCTGTTCCCGTAATGCGTATTTCCAGATTCAGCTTTTTAGCCTCTTGGATGTCAGTGAGCGGAAACTCAAGGCTACCCGTGCGATTTAAATTTCCGACAGGAATGTCTTGTGTTGCCAATGTGCCTTGCGCATATACTTTGCCATATTCGTCTTTTAACGTATATACAATTTCTGCTTGTTTTAATGCCTCGGCACCAAAATGAGCGACTTCAATATCCGCCTTTAAAATCTCCTTGTTATTATATACAAATTTATCTGTACGCATCAGTGGAACTGTAGGTGAGCAGAAACGTCTCCATTCTGCGGAGTTGATATATCCTTTTTCTTCAAAGAAAACATCGAGAACACCTACCAGTGCAGTTCCCTGACCCGAATAATCGTTCAGTGCCAATAATTGGAAACCGGCATAATCGGGCGTGCGGAGTGTCTTTTCTATTTCATATTTGTAACAAAGGGCTTGCAACTTTCCGCTGGCCATCATAAATAGATGGGCTTGGTCGCTCATGTGGTTGTCAGCCAGAATGTCTTTGAAAATCTCGAAGTTCTTGGCTTTATTGACGCCTGTATATTTACGTATTTCATTGAAATTGGGGAAAGCGCACCATTGACCTGTTTCATGGGATACGTAGGGCTGTCTCACGGTGTCAAGATGATTTTGGAAACGATAGTCGTCTTGAGTGGACGGTTGTTTCTTGGACCAGGTCAGGCCACGTGCCCCAGCCTTTACATGATATTGGTTGCGAGGTTGCCATTGCCATCCGTTGCCTACCGATGCTCCGGTATATACATGTCTGGGATCCTTCTTTTCCCAATATTCTACGAACTTGGTCACCCATTCTACCCAGCGTCCGCTAGGTTCGTTTCCGCATGCCAACATGCAATAAGAGGCATAGTTGCCATATTCTTTGGTTAATGCGATGGTTTCGTCCATCAGATATTTGTCAATAGGTTGTCCCAAACCTAATTTGGGACCATGATTGGGCCAGCTCGGACCTTCGGGTTGCAGATAGAATCCTACCCGGTCGGCAGCCATAAAAGCGGCTTCGGGAGGACAGAATGAATGGAAACGCATGTGATTCAGTCCATAACTGCGACAGATACGGAATACCCGTTCCCAACTTTCTACATCCATCGGAGCGTAACCGGTCAACGGGAAGTCACAGTTTTCAACTGTTCCGCGAAGCTGGGTTTTGCGCCCGTTTACATAAAACCATTTACCTTTGATTTCAAATCGGCGCATACCGAATTGTATTTCTTTTATCTCAGTTTTTTTCCCATTGGTGACTTCTGCTTTCAGTTTGTACAGGGCCGGATGAAATTCATCCCATAGCAGCATATCATTCCCCATAGGTAATACCATTTCTGTTTCCGTCACTCCTTTGTTAAGTTTGATTTCTTGTTGTATGGCGGGAACTATATGCTTTTTATCCGTATTGAAGCTCTCTGCTGATAATTTTACTTTTGCAGTGCCTGTACCTTTGATGACGACTTTGACACGTGCCAGTTTTTGTTCCGGTTCCGGATATATTTGAATATCATCGAAATATGTTTTCGGAGTCGTTTGCAGACAGATGCGTCCTACAATGCCGTTCCAGTTTCCTTGGGTCTGGTCGGTTATGCTGTGCGAATCCGGTCCGACATTGATTTCTTTGATACGATTATCCACCCGGATGGTGATAGTACATTTTCCGGGACGGACATAATGGGTTATATCATATTGATGGGGAACACAAAGACTATTCTGCATTCCTGTCTTTTGTCCGTTCACCCATACGGTTGTTTCTATATGGGGACGTTCCAGGAACAACAAAATACGTTCACCTTTCCAGTCGGCAGGTATATTCACCTCTTTCTGATACCAAGCAGCTCCTACATAATGTTTGTCGGGAGTCAGAAAGAATGGAAATTTAATATTACCTTCTTTACGGTATTTTTCCATGTATGGATTATAATAGTAGGAACTGTCATAGAGACTGCCTGTCCATTGGGTCTTTGCGGTAACCTCATCACCTTTCTGTTTCTCGGGCATGGAACCGGGCAGGTTGATGAAGTCATTCAAAGTGTGGCTGAACCATTTTTCCTTTTCTCCATTATCCTGACGGTCTATACTGAATGACCATTTTCCGGATAAGTCAATAATTTTTTGTGCGCTTAACGAGAAGCACATCCATACTAGGCAGATTGTCAATAACGTTTTTTTCATAGTATCTTTTTACTTTGAATTTGATGTTGCTAAATTAAGGTCTTTTCATCTGCATGTAAATAGAAAGAAGTACATATAGATGGAAATTCGTATAAAATAGGGGTAATGTGCGATATATTTGTACGATTTTACATGGATATGCCTTGTATGTGCAGAAAAAAGTCCAAATCTCTTTTTATCTTTGTATACTCACAATTAAATCATTGTATACATGAAAAAACGATTATTCAGTTTGTTCTGCTTGTTAGGAACGGTTGCCGGATTATTTGCCGGTGATACGGCTTATTTGTTCTCTTATTTCATTAATGACAGTCGGGACGGTCTTCATTTGGCTTATAGTTTGGATGGGCTGACATGGACTCCTCTGAATCATGGAAAATCTTTCTTGATACCTACGGTCGGGAAGGATCGTCTGATGCGTGACCCTAGTATTTGTCAGGCGCCGGACGGAACTTTTCACATGGTGTGGACTTCCAGTTGGACAGACCGGATTATAGGTTACGCCTCTTCTCCCGATTTAATCCATTGGAGTGAGCAGCGTTCTATTCCGGTAATGATGCATGAGCCTGCTGCACATAATTGCTGGGCACCTGAATTGTTTTACGATGAACCTTCGCAAACTTATTATATTTTTTGGGCAACGACCATTCCCGGACGTCACAAGGAAGTGCCGGTCATTGAGAGTGAGAAAGGGCTGAACCATCGTATTTACTATGTTATGACGAAGGATTTTAATACATTTTCTGAAACCAAACTGTTCTTTAATCCCGATTTCAGTGTGATTGATGCAGCTATTGTACGCGATCCGGTGATGAAAGACTTGATTATGGTGGTGAAGAATGAAAACTCGTTGCCGGCAGAGAAGAATTTGAGAATAACACGGACAACACGGATAGAGGATGGATTTCCTACTACCGTTTCTCCTTCCATTACAGGAAATTATTGGTGTGAGGGACCTGCGCCACTTTTTGTAGATGATGCTCTTTATGTCTATTTTGATAAATACCGTAATCATCAATATGGAGCTGTTTGCAGTCGTGATCATGGAAAGACATGGGAAGATGTGTCTGACCGTGTATCTTTTCCAAAAGGAACCCGTCACGGAACTGCTTTTACCGTAGAGAAGGCTGTACTTGATAAATTGCTTCGTATCCATCACTTCAATCCTCTTATTCCGGATAATATCGCTGATCCTTCTTTATCCAAATTTGGTGATACTTATTATCTTTATGGTACTACTGATATTGATAAAGGATTGTCACAAGCAGGGACTCCTGTGGTATGGAAATCTAAAGATTTTGTAAACTGGAGTTTTGATGGATCACATATTGTGGGATTCGATTGGCATAAAGGACATGAATATGTCAATGCCAAAGGAGAGAAAAAGACGGGATATTTTCGTTATTGGGCACCCGGCAGAGTAGTGGAGAAGAATGGTGAATATTATCTTTATACCACTTTTGTAAAACCGGATGAGAATGCACGTACCTATGTGCTGAAGTCCGACCGTCCCGAAGGTCCTTTCCTTTTTGCCGGACGTAATTCTATGTCTTCTCATTCTTTGGATGGGTTTGATCAATCTTGTATTGCTCCGGATATAGATGGGGAACCTTTTGTGGATGATGATGGAACTGCTTATTTATTCTGGCGCCGCCGGATGGCTGCCCGTATGACTGACGATTGGCAGCATTTAACCGGTGATACTGTTGTGATGAGTACGGCTCGTCAAGGGGATTCGGAAGGGCCGGTTATGTTTAAACGTAAAGGTATTTATTATTACATCTATACTTTGAGAGGGAATCAGAATTATGTAAATGCTTACATGATGAGCCGGCAGTCCCCTTTGTCGGGCTTTGAAAAGCCCGAAGGCAATGATATTTTTCTTTTTTCATCCATTGCTGATAATGTTTGGGGGCCGGGACATGGGAATGTATTTTATAATGAAGAAACAGACGATTATATTTTCGTATATCTGGAGTACGGTGACGGAGGAACTACCCGCCAAGTATATGCCAATCGGATGGAATTTAATGAGGATGGCACTATAAAGACACTTGTTCCTGATGAAAAGGGAGTTGGTTACTTGGCTGTCAGCCAGGAACAGCGCGAAAATAAGGCGCTGAAAGCTTCTTTCAGTGCATCCAGCATACGTTCTCCCCGTACTTCTAAGGTTGAAATAGAAACTCAGCCTAATTGTCCTTTGGCCGATAAAACTTCGCTTGTCAAGGTGGAACGCACACATATATATCATCCTGGAAATGCAGGCGACCGGTCTAATGGAACACGCTGGATGGCAGAAACAAATGATGATCATCCTTGGCTGATGGTGGATTTGGGTGAAGCCATGCAGGTAACGGAGTGTCAATTTGCCTTTGTACACCCTGCTGAAGGTCATGCCTGGCATCTCGAAAAATCCAATGATGGTACTAATTGGCAACCTTGTGCCGGAGTAAAAGAGGTGAAGGCATGTTCACCTCATGTGGTGACGGTGGGAGATAAAGTACGTTATTTGCGTTTGCACATAGATAAAGGTGCAGCCGGATTATGGGAATGGAAAATCTATTAAATTACTATTTTATCATGAAAAAACGATTTGTGACCGTTCTTTTGGCTTGTTCTTTGGCCGGAGGACTTTTTGCACAACAGCCTTGGTTTAAAGACAAGGATTTGACCTTGACCGGTGCTTATTATTATCCTGAGCATTGGGATGAGAGTCAATGGGAGAGAGATTTTAAACAGATGCACGATTTGGGTTTTGAATTCACCCATTTCGCGGAATTTGCTTGGGCGCAATTGGAACCGGAAGAGGGAAAATATGATTTTGCCTGGTTGGATAAAGCGGTGGCTTTGGCTGCCAAATATGATTTGAAAGTCATTATGTGTACTTCTACGGCAACTCCACCGGTATGGCTGAGCCGTAAATACCCTGAAATTTTGATTAAAAATGAAAATGGTACCGTGCTTGATCACGGAGCACGTCAACATGCTTCTTTTGCTTCTCCCGTTTATAGAGAACTGGCTTATAAAATGATAGAGAAGTTAGCTCAGCATTATGGAAATGATTCCAGAATAATCGGCTGGCAGCTCGATAATGAGCCGGCCGTACAATTTGATTATAATCCGAAAGCCGAACTGGCTTTCCGGGATTTTTTACGTGAAAAATATCATCATGACATTAAAGCATTGAATGATGCCTGGGGAACGGCTTTTTGGAGTGAGGTTTATTCTTCTTTTGATGAAATAACTCTTCCTAAAACTGCCCAGATGTTTATGAATCATCATCAGATTTTGGATTACCGCCGTTTTGCTGCCAGTCAGACAAACGACTTTTTGAATGAACAATGTTTGTTGATTAAAAAATATGCAAAGAACCAATGGGTGACTACTAACTATATTCCTAATTATGAGGAAGGACATATAGGTGGCAGCCCTACACTTGATTTTCAAAGTTATACTCGCTATATGGTGTATGGAGACAATGAAGGGATCGGCCGTCGCGGATATCGAGTGGGAAATCCGTTGCGTATTGCTTTTGCCAATGACTTTTTCAGACCCATACAAGGTACTTATGGAGTAATGGAACTTCAGCCAGGGCAGGTGAATTGGGGGAGTATCAATCCTCAACCGCTGCCTGGAGCTATCCGTTTATGGATGTGGAGCGTATTTGCCGGTGGAGGCGACTTTATCTGTACTTATCGTTATCGCCAGCCTCTGTATGGCACGGAACAATATCACTACGGCATTGTAGGTACAGACGGAACAACGGTAACTCCCGGTGGACGTGAATATGAGCAGTTCATGAAAGAAATCAGACAGCTGCGGGGACAGGTTGCAGCTCGTGAGGTGAAACCGGCCGATTATTTGGCGCGTCGTACTGCCATTCTTTTTAATCATGAAAATTCATGGAGCATTGAGCGCCAGAAGCAAAATCGTACATGGAATACATTAGGGCATATTGAGAAATATTATCGCACGTTGAAATCTTTTGGCGCGCCCGTAGATTTTATCAATGAAAGCAAGGAGTTCTCCTCTTATCCTGTGATCATAGCTCCGGCTTATCAATTGGCTGACAAGGCATTGGTAGACAGATGGACTGATTATGTAAAGAAGGGTGGTAATTTGGTCTTAACTTGCCGTACAGCCCAAAAAGACCGCCATGGACGTTTACCCGAAGCTCCTTTCGGTTCCATGATAAATGAACTGACCGGTAATGAAATGGAGTTTTATGATTTATTACTTCTTGAAGAACCGGGCAAATTACGGATGGATGGAAAAGAATATACGTGGAATACTTGGGGAGAGATATTGAAATCGGGTAAGGATTCACAAGTATGGGCTACTTATACACAGGAATTTTATGAAGGAAAACCGGCAGTCACTACTCGTAAGTTGGGAAAAGGTACTGTTACTTACGTGGGAGTGGATAGTACGGACGGATTATTGGAGAAAGATATTTTGAAGAAACTATATGCGCAATTGAATATTCCTGTGATGGATTTACCATACGGTGTTACTTTAGAGTACCGCAATGGTATGGGGATTGTACTGAATTATACAGATAAACCTTATAAGTTCGTACTTCCTTCGGGAGCCAAAGTGCTGATAGGAGAGCCGGTAATTCCTACAGCAGGAGTATTGGTATTTTCTATTACTGATTGAAAACGTATGATTGATAGAACAAAAAGGAGCGGCTTCACAGTCGCTCCTTTTTACTTAACCTAAATCTAACCTTTAAATCATAGTCTATGAAAAATCGATTCACTAACCAATCATATTATTAATTTAATTTGTAAACCTCACTTCCGGCGAGCAGGAAACACCCTACTCCAAAATCTTCAAAATCGGGTACTTTATCGTATGTGACAGGTTGACTGTCTTTCGGTTCTTTTCCGGTTCCTTGTACAAGTCCTAGGAAGCCGTTAGGGTGAACGGCATCCTTCACCATAGCATTCCATGCTTTCAACAAGACTGGCAGGTATTCTTTTCTGTCCAACAGTCCGTTACGTACCCCCCATGCCATGCCATATACAAATAAAGCGGTGCCACTGGTTTCTTTACCTCCGAAGTTTGATTCGTCATGCATACTTACATTCCAAAAACCATCAGTACGTTGGCAATTTTTGATAGCTTTACTCATGGTCAGGAAATCATTGATATAGTCGGCGCGATGTTTTTCATCAGTAGGAATTTCATTCAATACACGTACCAGTGCTGCATATACCCATCCATTACCACGACTCCAATAGCAATTCTTACCGTTAGGTTCTTTGTAAGGGGGATCAAAGTCTTGGTCTCTCCACCACAAACCTTCTTTTTGGTTGTACATGCCATTCTCACCATGTTTGTTACGGGTATATTCATACATATCCCACATTTTGTCGAAATATTTTTGTTCTCCGGTCAATTTTCCCAGTTTGGCAAATACAGGCATTCCCATTTGGATGGCGTCAATCCACCACCAATCATTTACTTGAGGAGTGTTGACCAGCATATCTATATTGGCTTTGACCTTACGGATTCTTTCCGGATCGGGACAAATGTTATATAAATCAATGTAAGTCTGGCTGGCACAGTAATCATCAGCATTGCGAGTGGTGGTACCGTTGCGGAATCCCCATTCGTGGTAATTTGACCAATCGACAGCGTATTTATAATAGTCATCGCGTGGATAGACGGAGTAAAGAGCCATTAATCCTTCATAATATACTCCGCGTGTCCAGATATTACTGGGACGGGTTACATTTTTTACAAAAGAAGGAGTACGATAATCGGCATACTTCTTCATGAAGTAATCATTGACTTTTGTAACAGTCTTCAACGTTTCTTTTTTGTCCGGCAAGTCTTGTGCTTTTACAACTCCAAAACCTAATGCAACAAAAAAGAATGATAGTATTAATTTTTTCTTCATCATGTTGTTTTAGTGTTTTAATGGTAGCGCAAAAATAGGATGGTCTGGGATTTCCTACAATGGAAATGTGTACATCTTCCTTGAATATTATGCATGTGTACGCATTTCGAGTGTATTTTTTATTTAACAGTGTTCTTATTGGGTTATTTGTCTTTATTTGCAGACCGTTCATAAATCTTTTCTCCTTCTTTTATCTCTAGTTCCAAACCTTTAAAATTAACATTGGCCACATTTGAGATGCTTAATCCTTTTTGAGCTTTGATATGGCAATTCTCAAAAAAGAATGTATCATTTCCGAATGGAGCCTCTTTAAAACCATACATGGTTCCTGCTGATTGTGCTTCTCCATTTATATTCTTGAAATGGATATTGCGCAAACAGGTCAGCGGATAATGTGCAGGTGAAAGCGGAGGAACCATACGCCATTCCATATTGATATCAAAGATACTGCGCGCTCCTTTGATGGTAATATCTTCAAAAGTGATATTTTCCACAGTTCCGCCGCGGCTGGGCTGACTTTTAAAACGTAAGGGGCTCCAGTTTTCGTTATCCATCAGGCAGGAACGTATGGTCACATTGCGTATGCCGCCTGATATTTCACTGCCCATAGCCACTCCACCATGACCGTATGCAAAATGACAGTTTTCTATCAGAATGTTTTCACTGGGACGTCCTACTCTGCGTCCGTCCTCGTCTCGTCCGGATTTGATGGAGATGCAATCATCATGTGCCTCAATGCGGGTGGAAGTAATCAGTATATCATTGGACGAATCAATATCTATGCCATCGGAACTGGGTATATATTCCAATGCACGGATATCGATTCCATCTATAGTGAAGCCGTTTGTGTAAAGTACATGAAGACACCATGAGGCCTG
>OLQL01001983.1_pt1 | contig 15194 bp, 8 predicted proteins | sample 1672971 | NCBI WGS metagenome assembly OLQL01 (sample SAMEA3136742, study PRJEB25190) | human gut metagenome | biome: human gut; feature: human-associated habitat; material: faeces | place: Austria | collected 2013
TTCGCGGAGGTGTTTCAGATTGCTCTTGGCGGTGGCGACGACCTCGTCGGCTCGGCCCGAGAGAATCAGTTTGGTCATGGCCAGCGCAAAACCCTTCATCTGCGCAAACTCGACCTTCGGGGGCATCGCCAGCGCATTGGGGTCGGTCCGGACGTTCACCAGAACGGGACCCGGGGTATCGAAGGCCTCGGTCAACACCGCCTCTACGCTGTCGGGCGCATCCGCCGTGAATCCACGGATGCCCATGGCCCGGGCAATGGCCTCGAAATCGGGATTGCACATGTCGGTCTGCCAGTCGGGAAGTCCAGCGACCTCCATTTCCAGTTTCACCATCCCCAGCGAACGGTTGTCGAAGACGACGATCTTCACCGGGAGCTTATACTCCACGATCGTCGCCAGGTCGCCCAGCAGCATCGAGAGTCCCCCGTCGCCGCACAGTGCCACGACCTCCTGTCCGGGCCGCGCGAAGGCCGCGCCGATGGCCATGGGAAGGGCATTGGCCATCGAGCCGTGGTTGAACGAGCCGAGCATCCGGCGGCGGCCCGTGGCGCGCAGGTAACGCGCTCCCCACACACAGCACATACCCGTGTCGACGGTGAAGATCGCACTGTCGGAAGCCAGCGAGTCGATCAGCGTCGCTACGTATTCGGGGGCGATATTGCCCGTACTCCCCCGCTTCGAGGCCACGGCCGCCATGTCGTCGCACAAGGCGCGGTAGATTTTCAGCTGACGGTCGAGGAACTTCCGGTCGGAACGTTCGCGCAGCATCGGAAGCAGGGCCTGCAAAGTGTCCTTCACATCCCCGGCAAGCCCCAGTTCGACCCGGGCGCGGCGGCCGATGCGCTCGGGACGGATGTCCACCTGCGCGATACGGCACTCCGAGGGCAGAAAACAGTCGTAGGGGAAATCCGTGCCCAGCAACAGCAGCAAGTCCGATTCGTGCATGGCTCCGTAGGCCGAAGGAAGGCCCAGCAGGCCCGTCATACCGATCTCATACGGATTGTCGTACTGCACCTCCATCTTCGCCTTGAAAGTATATGCCACGGGAGCCTTGAGCATCGCGGCGAGCCGCACGACCTCGTCGTGGGCTTCGCGGGCGCCGATGCCGCAGAAGATCGTGATGCGTTCGGCCGAACCGATCATTTCGGCCAGCTGCCGCAGCTCGCCGTCGAGCGGACGGTAAATGCCATGCGACGGCAGCGGTCCCGAGGCTCCGGGGCTTTCGGCGCAGGGGCTGGCCGCCACGTCGCCCGGAAGTCCCACTACGGCCACCTCGCGCTTGTGGACGGCGTGCTGCAATGCGGCAGGCAGCATCCGCGCGAACTGCGCGGGAGTGACGGCCATCTGGTTGTAACCGCTGCAATCGTCGAAAAGACGGATCGGATCGGTCTCCTGGAAATAGCCCGTGCCGAACTGATCCGACGGGCAGGTCGAAGCGATGGCCAGCACGGAGCAGTTGCTCCGGTGGGCGTCGTAGAGTCCGTTGATCAGGTGGACGTGCCCCGGACCGCTGCTGCCCGCGCAACAGGCAATGCCGTTGAGTTCGGCTTCGGCCGCAGCCGCGAAGGCCCCGCTCTCCTCGTGGCGCATGTGGACCCACCAGACGGTTCCGGCGCGACGCACGGCGTCGTTGACTTCGTTCAGGCTGTCGCCCGTCACGGCGTAGATGCGGCGGATACCCGCCCGGCAAATGGTTTCGACCAGCTGGTCGGCTACTTTCTTTCCCATAATATCGGTATTTTCAACTGTTTGCATCGTCCCGTAAGCGTCCAAGATCAATACCAAAGTCGCCGAAAAAAAGTTCCGTCCGCAACGCATTCGGGCGCTGCGGACGGAATGGTGTCCGGAAAGAGTGTATCGCGTTACCCGATCTCCATCAGAACGGCGTCGGTAGCCACGGTCTGCCCCTGACGGACCAGAATCTGCTTGACCGTACCGGTGAAATCGCTCGTGATGGCGTTCTCCATCTTCATCGCTTCGAGAACGGCGACCTCCTGTCCGGCCTTCACCGCGTCGCCGACCTTTACCTTGAGTTCGATGACGCGGCCCGGCAGCGGAGCCGTCACGACGTTGCCCGTGATCACGGCCTGCGGCTCCCCGGCGGGCTTCTCCTCGGCCTTGGCAACAGGTTCGGCGGGCTTCGAAGCCTCGTAGGCCTTCACCTTCATATTGGTAAGGAAAGTCTTGGCGACCAGCGGGAACAGCTCCAGCAGCAGCACCTCCTTCTCGTTGGCGGCAAGTTTCACTCCGCCGGCTTCGGGCAGCTCGGGGTTGGGCTGCATCTGGTATTTCGAGGTGTCGTAGGGAGTCTCCTCGCGCACGCCGCAGATCTTGAAACGGAACTCGGGGTCGATCTTCACCGGCGTCTTGCCGTACTCGCCCTTCACGAGCCCCACGAACTGCGACGACTTGTTGGTGTACATCGGACGTCCGGCCTTCTCGTCGAGGGCGCAGTTGACGGCCTGGGCACCCACGATCTGCGAAGTGGGAGTCACCAGCGGCGGCAGACCCGCAGCCAGGCGCACCGACGGAATCAGCTCCATGGCGCGGGGCAGGATCTCCTCGGCCTTGAGCTGCTTGAGCTGGGCGACCATGTTCGAATACATGCCGCCGGGAATCTCGGCCTTCTGCACCAGTTCGTTCGGGGCCGGGAAGCCGAAATAGGCCTCGATCTTACGGCAGGCGTCGATCGTGCCATTCTCGTCGTCGCGCTGCGCCGCGGCGATCGCCCGGTCGAACAGGGCGTCGATCTCGGCGGGAAGCGTGTCGGTCACCGGGTTGAACGCCTTCGGCTCGGGTTTCTCGACGCCGAAGACCGACTGGTTCAGCTCCTTGCGGATGTCGCGCAGCCGGGTGTTGATCTTGGCCACGGCCTCCATGTTCACGCCCGTTTCGATGCCCAGCTTCTTGCAGAAGACGTGGATCAGCTCGATGGCCGGGGCGCCCGTGCCTTCGGCGAAGTACCAGCAGTTGGTGTCCACGATGTCGGCCCCGGCGATGATGGCCGAAAGCACCGAAGCCAGTCCGTAGCCCGGTGTACAGTGGGTATGGAAATCGACGGGAATCGAAAGGTTCTTCTTCAGCAGGCGCACCAGCGTGGCGACGCGGCGCGGCGGAATCAGACCCGACATGTCCTTGATGGTGATCATGTCGGCACCCAGCTCCGCCATCTGGCGGGCCTTGTCGAGGAAATAGGCGTCGGTGAAGACCGGCTTGGGATTCGACTTGCCCGTCAGCTTGGCCCAGAAACCCGGCTCGGGGTATTTCGGGTCCACGGTATAGCAAACCGCACAGTCGGCGATGCCGCCGTACTGCTTGACGTATTTGACGGTCGATTTCACGTTGTCGACGTCGTTCAGGGCGTCGAAGATCCGCATGATGCCCAAACCGCTCCGGATCGAATTACGGCAGAAACCGTCGATGATTTCGTCCGTATAGGGCGAGTAGCCGAACAGGTTGCGGCCGCGCGAAAGGGCCGTGAGTTTCGAGACATCGCCCACTGCCTTGTAGATGGTTTCGAGGCGCGTCCACGGATTCTCGCCGAGATAACGCATCACTGAGTCGGGAACGGCGCCGCCCCACACCTCCATCGCATAGAAATTGGCATCTTTGTAGAACGGCAGGCAGCGGTCGATCTGCTCCTGGTTCATACGCGTTGCAAACGACGACTGCTGGCCGTCACGCAACGTAAGGTCTCTGATTTTGAGATTTCTCGCCATTTTGTAATATCAATTTAAGGGTTCTTTGGCACGAATCTATTGTTATTCCAATAACAAAGGTAATAAACCCTCACGAATATGCAACTTTTTTCCGGGGAATTTTCAGGAAAAACACCTCATCTGCTTTCTTTCCGTAAAAAAAGGTGAAAAACAGAACAATCATCCGCCCGACCTGCCGCCGGGCACGAACAGTTCCCGGTCGGGAAGCCCGTCGAGGTACTTGCGCTTGAAGATATTGACGCAGAAAACGAACATCGCCAGCATCAGCGGCCCGAAGATGACGCCCATGAACCCGAACAGCGACAGGCCGATGAAGACCCCGAAGATCGTGACGAGCGGATGCACGTCGGCCATCTTCTTCTGCATGACCATCCGCACGAGGTTGTCCACCTGCGTGACGACCAGCGTGCCGTACATCGCCAGCCCGACACCCTGTCCCCAGTTGCCGTCGAGGCTCATGTAGGCCGCCAGCGGAAGCCACACGAGGGCCGTGCCGACGATGGGCAGGATCGTGGCGAAGCAGGTCAGCACGCCCCAGAAAAGCGGCGCGGGAACCCCGAAGGCCAGGTAGCCGATGTAGGCCACCACGCCCTGCGAGACGGCCAAAAGCGGAATGACGATGGCGTTCGAGCGGACGATCATGTGAATTTCACGCATCACGCTGCGTGCCACGCGGCGGTCGAACGGCAGGATTTCACGGCAGTAGGTCTCCATGCGCAGGCCCCCGATCAGCATGAAATAGAGCACGAAGAGCAGCACGACGAGGTTGACCGAGAAGTTCACGATGCCGCCCACGAGCCACTGCCCCGCCTTGGGAAGGTAGCCCAGCACCGATTGCAGGTTGCTCTCGGACCAGAGGTCGTAGCCGGTTTTCTGCTGGATGAGGTCGGCGACGTGGCGGACGGGCGTGACGACCGACTGCGGGTCGAGGGCCACACCCTGGATCTTGTCGACGACCATCCAGACGATCAGGCTGATCGGAATGAGGAAGAAGAAGATCGCCTCGCCGAGCAGCAGCGACGCCGCAAGGCTCCGCCGCCACCGCCGCCGTTCGCTCAGGAACCACATCTGACGCCGCAGCAGCACGTAGATCGTCACGGCCCCCAGCAAACCGCCCAAAAAAGGAGTCAGCTCGACGAAGATCGTGAGACCCAGTCCCGCAATAAGCACGAAAAGCGAATAACGCCAGTATTTTTCACGCACCGAAAGCATACTCCCGGCCCCGCGCAAGGAACGTGCCGCAGGCTTCCGGACCGGACCGCCAAAATGTTGAAACATTGTCGACTAAAAAATAGCAGTATTCTGTTGCGGCGCACAAATATTTGATATATATTTGCGACATGGAAAGAATGGCCGAAATCGTCCATAAGGACACCCCGAAAATGAATACCCGTCATTGGCGAAAGCCGCTTTCAGAACACACATACGACTGACGAGGGATATTCCTGCAGAAGGAATGTCCCTCGCGGCTTTTTTCAAAACGCCCGAATCCGGAAACCAAAACGTCGCAAAAACGAAAACACGCGATCCATTCACAACGAAAAACCCAAAAATCCCTTATTCACAAAAACCAATGTTTATGAAGAAACTTTTCCTTCTCATGCTCTCGATTTTCGCATGCTGCGCAGCCGATGCGCAGGTGACGACTTCGGGAATGAACGGTACGGTGACCGACATCGACGGGCAGCCGCTCGTCGGCGCTACGGTGATCGCCGTGCACACCCCCTCGGGCACGCAGTACGGCGCCATCACCAACAAGAACGGCGACTACAACCTGCAGGGACTGCGCACGGGAGGCCCTTACACGGTGACCTTCTCGTTCGTAGGCTGCCAGTCCGTCGAATTCCCGGGGCTGATGCTGTCGCTGGGCCAGACCCTCAAGCGCGACGCCGTCCTCAAGGACAGCCAGCAGCTCGAAGCCGTGGTCATCACGGCCGACGGCAAGAACAGCTCGATGAACGTCAACCGAGCAGGAGCTGTCACCAGCATCTCCAACGAGCAGATCGAACTGATGCCCTCGGTCAACCGCAGCATGAACGACATCATGCGCCTCACGCCCCAGGCCTCCTCGACCACCTCGGGACTCGCAATCGGCGGCGGTAACTACCGCCAGTCGTATGTGACGGTCGACGGCGCGGCATTCAACAACATGTTCGGCATCGGCGGCAACCTGCCCGCAGGAGGCTCGCCCATTTCGCTCGACGCACTGGAGCAGGTATCGGTGTCGGTAACCCCCTTCGACGTACGTCAGAGCGGCTTCACGGGAGGTGCGATCAACGCCGTCACCAAGTCGGGAACCAACGACCTGAAAGTCTCGGCATACCTCTACTCCAAGAGCGACCAGCTCCAGGGCGACAAGTACGACGGCGGCAAACTGTCGCTGAGCGAGATGCGGAACAACACCCTCGGATTCAGCGTCGGCGCCCCGATCATCAAGAACAAGCTCTTCGTGTTCGCCAACTTCGAGCGCGAGTGGAACACCACGCCGGGCAACTCCCGGCTGGCCCGCACGAGCGAAAGCCAGGATTTCGGCAAGGCCCTGCAATACAACCGCCCGACCACCGCGAAACTCGACGAAATGAGCCGGTTCCTGATCGACAGCTACGGCTACAATCCCGGCGCCTACCAGAACTATTCGGTGAAGACCCCCGGCTACAAGCTCATGGCACGCGTGGACTGGAACATCAACCGCAACCACGCGCTGAACGTGCGGTTCAGCAGGACGCAGAACAAGTATTCGTCGGCCCCGTCGTCGTCGATCTCGCCGCTCAATGCCAAATATGCGTACGATAAAGACAACTACGGCCGCACCTCGATCTACGCCATGTATTTCGGAAATTCGCGCTACTATCAGGAGCAGAACTTCACGTCGGTGGCCGCCGAACTCAACTCCCGCTTCATGGACAGCCGCCTGACCAACACGCTGCGCTACACCTATTCGCACCAGTACGAGCCGCGCAGCTACGACGGCGGCATCTTCCCGACGGTGGACATCCTGGAGGCCACCGAGAGCGGCACGAGCGCCCTGTACGCCTCGTTCGGACTCGACCCCTTCACCGAAGGAAACCTGCGCGAAGTGTCGACGCACATCGTAACCGACGAAATCGGCTACACGCTGGGCAAACACCGGCTGGTGGCCGGCCTGCAGTTCGAGCACAACCTGACCACGAACGGTTACCTGCAGGGCGGCGCCGGATACTACGTCTACGAGAGTTGGGACGACTTCAAGAACGACAAGGCCCCGCTGGCGTTCCGCATCGCACACGGCAACAACGACGCATTGTCGCAGGCGTTCCCCCAGTTCTCCCACATGCAGTATTCGGTCTATTTCCAGGACGAGATCAACGTGAGCGAGCGTTTCAAAGCGACGGTCGGACTGCGTTTCGAAGTTCCGGTCTATCCGTCGATCTCGGGCAACGAAAACAAGGATTTTACGGAGATTTTCGCGGAACACGGCGGCTACAAGACCTCGGACATGCCCAAGGCGCGTCTGTCGGTGGCTCCCCGCGTAGGCTTCAACTGGGACATGACCGGCGAGCGCAAGTATATCCTCCGCGGAGGTACGGGCGTATTCAACGGCCGCCTGCCCTTCGTATGGCTCGTATCGGTGGCCGGAAACAGCAACACCATCCAGAACGGACTGACGCTTTACAGAGACGACAAAGAGCGGACAAAACCCATGCCGTCGTTCCACACCAATGTCAAAGACATGCTGGAAGACGTATACAAGGGAACCTACGAAGGACATGACCTGGCGGCCAACACGCAGCCGACCATTCTGGACAAGAACCTCAAAATGCCTTCGACGTGGAAAAGCTCGCTGGCCCTGGACCTGAAACTTCCGGGCGACGTCAACCTCAATATCGAAGGTATCTACAACAAGGACTTCAACTCGGTGACCGTCACCAAGCTCGGCATGGTCGAGAGAGAGGGCGGCATCCAGCTCCCGGGCGAACCCGGCACACGCACCTACTGGGATAGCCAAAATATCAAGAATAAAGACGGCGAGACCGTCAATCCCTATCTGATCAACAATACCGACGATCTGGACGGTTACTACGCCTCGATCTCGGCACAGGTGTCGAAAACCTGGGGATTCGGCCTCTCGGTGATGGCGGCCTACACCTATTCGAGCGCCAAGAACGTGATCGACGGCATCGGCGACCAGGTGACCTCGGCATTCAGCACCAACACGTTCAACAAGAACGGTTCGAACGTGCCCGAACTGGGTTACGCATCCTACGTGTCGCCCCACCGCATCCTGCTCAACGTCGGCTACCGCCTCGCGCACAAGAGCGGCGCGTCGAACTTCGGTCTCTACTACGAGGCGTTCCGTCAGGGATATATCGGTTCGTACTCCTATTCGCGCTACTCCTACACGATGTACGTGCAGAGCGGCAAGTACCAGAATCCCGTAACGAACGACCGCGGCGCCGTGAACCTGATCTACATCCCGACCCGCGAGGAACTCGACGGCATGCCGTTCACGTCGGACGAAAACAGGGAGGAGTACTGGAAATTCATCCAGAACGACGACTATCTCTCGAAGCACACCGGCGAATACTCGAAGCGCGGCGGCGCCGTGATGCCTTGGCAGCACATGCTGAACTTCCGCTTTTCGCAGGACTTCTATATCAACGTCAAAGGCAAGCGCAACACCATTTCGCTGGGTCTGGACGTCAACAACATCGCCAACATGCTCAACCGCGACTGGGGCAACGTGAAACAGATCAGCACGACCAATATTCTGAAATACGAGAACGACGCCTACACGTTCGACAAACCCACTTGGTCGAAGTATGCCAGCACGATTTCGACCTGGTCGGCGATGTTCAGCATCCGCTACACCTTCAACTGATCCTCCGGAATCAGTCCCAAAAGAGAGGAGGCCGGTATGTACCGGCCTCCTCTCTTATTATAAGGTCCTATTCACAGCAGCCGTTCCCGCAGGGCGTCGCATGCGGCGTCGGGATCGCGGTGGTCGAAGAGGAAGCCGCGAATGCCCAGGGCGGCAGCCGCCTCGATGTTCATTTCCCGGTCGTCGATGAAAAGCGTCTCGGACGGCGTGAGGCCGTAGCGTTCGAGCAGGATTTCGTAGATGCGCGGCTCGGGCTTCACGGTGCGCTCCTCGCAGGAGACCACCTCGCCGTCGAAAAGCCCGTAGACGGGGAAGCGGCGCAGGAAGTCGATGAACTCGCGCGACATGTTCGAAAGCACGTAGAGTTTGTACCCCGCGGCTTTCAGGTCGCCGACGAGCCGTTCGGTCGGCCTGACGGGTTCCTGCAGGTCGACGGCCAGCCGGAGGACGGCGGCACAGGTTTCGCAGGAGCGGCCGGTCATCTCGCTGATGGCGGCGGTCACTTCGGCGAGCGTCGACGTGCCGCGGTCGTACTCCTCCCAGAAGAGCGGCATGCGCGGAGCGCGGAGGAAACTGAAAAATTCGAGCAGTTCGGGGGTGCACTTGCTTTTATCACGGGCGAAAAGGACCCCGCCAAGGTCAAAAACGATGTTTTTCATGGTTACAAATATAATAAAAATTCCGTTGGTGCGGGATTTGCAGGGTGTCCGGGAAACATTCAAACCTATGAATCACGGTATAAGCATCCTTTTCCGCGCCATTCCGCTCGCAATGGCCGCCTTCTGCTTCGCTTACGGAGCCTACGTCTTCTCCGCCGGGACCGACGCGGCGCGCCTGACGGCCGGACCCGTCGTCTTCTACCTCGGGTCCATCTGCATCGCGCTCTACTGCACCGCCGCAACGATCATCCGCCAGATCATCGGAACCTACACGGCCGCCGCGAAGTACCTCTTCCCGGCGATCGGCTACGCGTTCGCCGTGCTGACGCTCATCAGCGGCGCATTCATCATCTCCTCGCACTGGCCCGGGGCGCTGGTCACCGGGCACGTCGTCTGCGGACTGGGACTGATCACGGCCTGCGTGGCCACGGCGGCGACCTCGTCGACACGTTTCAGCCTGATTCCCAAGAACTCCGCCGACGACACCTTTTCGATCAACACGGCGGGATTCCCCCGTGCGCAGTCGTCGCTGCTGATCTTCATCGTCGCCGCCGTAGCCGCCGTAGCGTGGATCTGGTGCATCCTGCTCTACACATGCGGAACACTCCCGGCGCACATCGTCGCGGGCAGCGTGATGTTCGGCATCGCCTGCGTCTGCACGTCGCTCATCGCGCTGGTAGCCAGCATCGCCCGGCAGGCCCGCGGCAGCTACACGATGGCCGAGAAACGCAAATGGATGAGTCTCGTGCTGACGATGGGCGCACTGGCCTTCGTGCTGGGGCTGGTCCTGATCTTCGTATTCTGGGGCGAAACGATCAATTTCGTGGGATTCGTGCTGATCGGACTGGCGCTGATCTGCTGGAGCATTTCGAGCAAGGTGATCCTGCTGGCGAAAATCTGGCACGCCGACTTCCCGCTGGCCAACCGCATTCCGATCATCCCCGTACTGACGGCGCTGGCATGTCTGTTCCTCGCGGCATTCCTCTACGAAGAGGCGTTCTTCCACGCCAAATTCTTCGTCCCGGCGCGTGTGCTGTCGGGATTCGGCGCCATCTGCTTCACGCTCTACTCCATCGTCTCGATCCTCGAAAGCGGAGCCGGCAAGAAAGCGTAAGACGCAAAAACTTCATTCGATGTCAGAGGCGCAAGTTTGTGCTTAAACGAAGCGGGGCACGGATGGGTAGTATAGAAATACGTCCCATTCGTGCCCTGCAAGTGTAAACGCAAAGATGTCTATATAATCGAAAATTACAAATCTACCAATGCCTCGCCGGTCATCTCGGCAGGCTGCTCCAGCCCCATCAGTTTCAGCACCGTGGGAGCCACGTCGGCCAGAATGCCGTCGTGCACGGCCTTTACGCGGTCCGACACCACCACGATGGGCACGGGATTGAGCGAGTGCGCCGTGTTGGGCGTGCCGTCGGCATTGACGGCGTTGTCGGCGTTGCCGTGGTCGGCGATCATCACCACCTCGTAGCCGTTGGCCCTGGCGGCCTCGACGACCTCGGAAACACACTTGTCGACAGCCTTCACGGCCTTCACGATGGCGTCGTAGACCCCCGTGTGGCCCACCATGTCGCCGTTGGCGAAGTTCAGGCAGATGAAGTCGAATTTCTTCTCGCCCAGCGCAGCGACCAGTTTTTCAGCCACCTCCGGGGCCGACATCTCGGGCTGGAGGTCGTAGGTCGCCACCTTGGGCGAAGCGACGAGGATGCGCTCCTCGCCGTCGAATTTCTCCTCGCGGCCGCCGTTCAGGAAGAACGTCACGTGGGCGTATTTCTCCGTCTCGGCGATGCGCAGCTGCCGGAGGCCCTGCTTCGAAACCCACTCGCCGATGGTATCGGGCACGTTCTCCTTGTCGAAAAGGATGTGCAGGCCCGTGAACTTGGCGTCGTAGGGAGTCATGCAGCAGTAGTAGAGCGGCATGGTGTGCATCCCCTCGGCGGGCATATCCTCCTGCGTCAGCACGACGGTAAGTTCCTTGGCGCGGTCGTTACGGTAGTTGAAGAAGATCACCAGGTCGTTCGGCCGGATCAGGCCGACGGGCTGTCCGTTCCCGTCGACGCGCACGACGGGCTTGATGAACTCGTCCGTAACGCCCTCGTCATAGGATTTCTGGACGGCTTCGACCATGTCCGACGCCTTCTCGCCGACACCGTTCACCAGCGCGTCGTAAGCGATTTTCACCCGCTCCCAGCGTTTGTCGCGGTCCATGGCGTAATAACGGCCGATGACCGTGGCCACCCGGCCCGTCGATGCGGCCATGTGCTTTTCGAGATCGGCGACGAATCCTTTGCCGCTGCGCGGGTCGGTGTCGCGGCCGTCCATGAAGCAGTGCACGAACGTATTTTCGATCTTATATTCGGCGGCGATGTCGCAGAGTTTGAAGAGGTGCTCCAGCGACGAGTGCACGCCGCCGTCCGACACGAGGCCCATGAAATGCACGTTCACACCGTTCTCCGCGGCATATTCGAACGCGGCTTTCACCTCCGGGTTCTGCATGATCGAGTTGTCGCGGCAGGCGCGGTTGATCTTCACGAGGTCCTGGTACACGACGCGGCCGGCGCCGATATTGAGGTGGCCCACCTCCGAGTTGCCCATCTGTCCGTCGGGCAGACCGACGTTCTCGCCGTCGGTGCGCAGTTCGGCATGGGGGTATTTCGCGGTCATGGCCGAAATGTATTCGGGATGCACGGTCGAAATCACGTCCGCCTTGTCGTGACGGCCGTTTCCCCAGCCGTCGAGGATCATGAGAAGAACTTTTTGTGTGCTCATATATGCTCCATTTTTAATTATTAATTCATTTTCCGTACCTTTTGGTGGCAAAAGGTACCCAAAACCATCCGCATGTCGTTCTCCATGGGATCGTCCTCCGGCCCTCGGACGCCCTTTTTCCGCTCCGAACGGGAATGCGGAACCCAATGCCGCCTGCGGCGGCTATTTCAACTGTGCCCCGATCAGCTCCACGGCCTTGTCGATGGCGGCCTGCAATCCCTCGGGGTTCTTGCCGCCGGCCGTCGCGAAGAAGGCCTGGCCGCCTCCGCCGCCCTGCATCAGCTTCGCGGCCTGGCGCACGACGGCTCCGGCATTCACGCCGTGGGCCGTGATCTCGTCGCCCAGCATCACCGTCAGCGTCGGCTTCCCGTCCCAGACGGAACCCACGACGAAGACCAGCTTCGGCAAACGCTGACGCAGGTTGTAGGCCAGGTCCTTCACGAAGTCGGGACGGCGGTCGGTCTGCGTGGCGAAAACCTGCATCCCGTGACGCTCGGGCGTCGAAGCGGCGATCTTGTCGGCCCACTGGGCCACCTGCTCGCGGCGCATCGACTCGACCTCCTTCGAGAGGGTCTCGTTGCTTTCGAGCATCTTCTTCACGGCCTGCACGACCTGCGGGTTATTGAGATATTCGGCGATGTTGCGCATCGTGTCCTCGGCGGCGTAGAGGACCTTCTCGGCCTGCTCGCCCGTGACGGCCTCGATGCGGCGCACGCCGGCAGAGATGGCGCTCTCCGAGAGAATCTTGAAGAGACCGATATTGCCCGTGGCGCTGGTGTGCGTACCGCCGCACAGCTCGACCGACGACCCGAAACGGACCATGCGGACCTTATCGCCGTATTTCTCGCCGAAGAGCATCATCGCACCGCACTTCTCGGCCTCCTCCTTCGTAGCCTCGCGGTTCTCCACGAGCGGGTAGTTGGCGCGCACGGCGCGGTTGACGAGCCGTTCCACCTCGCGCAGCTCCTCGGGCGTCACCTTCTGGAAATGCGAGAAGTCGAAACGCAGGATTTCGGGCGTCACCAGCGAGCCTTTCTGCTCGACGTGCGTGCCGAGCACCTTGCGCAGCGCCTCGTGCATGAGGTGCGTGGCGGTGTGGTTATTGGCCGCGGCCTGCCGCTTTTCGGGGTCCACCTTGGCCGTAAATTCGGCCTCGGGGTTCTCCGGAAGCTGGTTCACGATATGGATGATCAGGCCGTTCTCCTTCTCGGTGGCCACGACCGGGATGCGCTCGTTGGCGCTCTCGACCGAGCCGATGTCACCGATCTGGCCGCCCGAGTTGCCGTAGAACGGCGTGCGGTCGAAAACCAGCTGGTACGACGTCCTGCCCTTCGACGTAACGCGGCGGTAGCGCGCGATGCGGACCTTCTCGGTCAGCGTGTCGTAGCCCGTGAAGACGCTCTCGCGGATCGGAAACAGCTCCACCCAGTCGTCGGTGTCGACGGCCGCGGCGTTGCGCGAACGCTCCTTCTGGGCCTGCAACTCCTTTTCGAAGGCGGCGAGGTCCACGCCGACACCCTGCTCGCGGGCGATCAGTTCCGTGAGGTCGATCGGGAAGCCGAACGTATCGTAGAGTTCGAAGGCGTCCTTGCCCGAAATGAGCTCCTTGCCTTCGCCTTTGGTTCTGGAGATCACGCCGTCCAGCAGGCTGATGCCCGTGGCCAGCGTACGCAGGAACGAGGCCTCCTCCTCCTCGATAACCTTCTCGATAAGTCCCTGCTGGGCCTTCAGCTCGGGGAACTGGCCGCCCATCTGCTCCACCAGCCCGGGGACCAGGCGGCAGAGCGCCGGCTCGGTGAAACCGAGGTAGGTGTAGCCGTAGCGCACGGCGCGGCGCAGGATGCGGCGGATGACGTAGCCCGCCTTGACGTTCGACGGCAGCTGGCCGTCGGCAATCGAGAAGGCGATGGCGCGCAGGTGGTCGGCGATCACGCGCATGGCCACGTCGGCCTTCTCGTCCTCGCCGTATTTTTTGCCCGACATCTCCGCGATGCGGCCGATCGTGGGCTGGAAAACGTCGGTGTCGTAATTCGATTTCTTGCCTTGCAGGATCATGCAGAGGCGCTCGAAACCCATGCCCGTGTCGACGTTGCGAGCGGGGAGTTCCTCCAGCGAGCCGTTGGCCTTGCGGTTGAACTGCATGAAGACGAGGTTCCAGATCTCGATCACCTGCGGATGGCTCGCGTTGACCATCTCGCGGCCCGGCTTCAAGGCGATCTCCGCCTCGTCGCGCAGGTCGAAGTGGATTTCCGAGCAGGGTCCGCAGGGTCCCGTCTCGCCCATCTCCCAGAAGTTGTCGTGCTTGTTGCCGTTGATGATATGGTCCTCGGGCACGTGCTTCCGCCAGAACTTGGCCGCATCTTCGTCGCGAGAAAGGCCTTCCTTCTCGTCGCCCTCGAAGACCGTGACGTAGAGGTCCTCGGGGTTGAGGTGGAGAATACTAACGAGATACTCCCAGGCCGCGTCGATGGCGCCCTGCTTGAAGTAGTCGCCAAAAGACCAGTTGCCCAGCATCTCAAACATCGTGTGATGGTAGGTGTCGTGGCCGACCACGTCCAGGTCGTTGTGCTTGCCGCTCACGCGAAGACACTTCTGCGAGTCGGCGCGGCGGCGCGGCTCCGGATCCTTCGTGCCAAGTATGATGTCTTTCCACTGATTCATGCCCGCGTTGGTAAACATCAACGTGGGGTCGTCCTTGATGACCATAGGGGCTGAGGGCACTATGGCGTGACCTTTCGACTCGAAATATTTCTTGAACGAGTCGCGGATTTCATTTGCTGTCATCATCGTCTTATGTTTTTAATTCCTAAAATTCATCCTAAACAGTTGCAAAGGTAATGACTTTTGAGTATTTTTGCAAATCCAAAGGAAACCGATTGAATTAAAGAAGGAAAAAACATGGAACAGATCAATGCAGAGCGCCCCAATAAGCTCTACTACTCCATCAAGGAGGTGGCTCAGATGATGAACGTCGCGGAGAGCCTGCTGCGCTATTGGGAAACGGTTTTCCCCAGTCTGAAACCGAAAACCAACCAAAACCGCGTCAGACAATACACGAAGAAGGACATAGAGCAGGTGCGCCTTATCTACAATTTAGTGAAGGTAAGGGGATTCAAGATCGCCGCAGCCAAGAAGATGCTCCAGCAGAACCGCGACGGATCGGAACGCACGCAGCAGGTGCTG
>OLQL01001991.1_pt1 | contig 15128 bp, 12 predicted proteins | sample 1672971 | NCBI WGS metagenome assembly OLQL01 (sample SAMEA3136742, study PRJEB25190) | human gut metagenome | biome: human gut; feature: human-associated habitat; material: faeces | place: Austria | collected 2013
GGCAAAGAGATGGAGAAACGGACGGGAATGATTTACACCTACAGTCACGAACTGATCCGAATTTTCGTGGGCGAATTCCCGCAGAACCTGATTACGGAGACGGTCAGCGATGAAGAACGCCGCGAAATGTCCTACATAAACGGCGTGGCATACGGAAGGACGGCCTGGCTGCTGGTCGAATCCGACGACAATTTTCAGGAGACCCGGAATGTCGTCTCCAAAATCATGCGGGAGGAGAGCCTGAATACGAAAGAACAGCGAATTCGGGAGAACCTCGCCGCGTATTACATCCGGTTCGACGACAAAGGCGACGTGCAGACGGAAAAGGGCGGCGACGAACTGATCGGAGCATTCAGTCGCGGAATCGGCACGCTGAGCATCCTCCCGGTGAATTTCACAACGAACCGGTTTGAAAACCACGCCGTCGGTCAAATGGAAATTACATTCGACCTGCCGTAATCCGGCGTCCGGAAAGCACAGACGCGAAGGCAGGGACTTGGCCCCTGCCTTTACCGTTTCCGCACACAAGTGCCGCCGGATCAGAAATTGCGTCCCGTGTCCCACCACAGGCGGGTTCCGCCGTCGTCCGGCCCTCCGAGCGCCTTCACCAGCGCCGCGTACTGCTCGGGATCGGAGGTCTCCAGCGTCGCGGGGTACGGCAGCCGGCGGATCATCGTCTCGGTGTCGATGCTCTGCCCCTTGCTGTGGTTGTAACGCACCGGAAACAGCCGCGGATAGCCCGTGCGGCGCTGTTCGGCCCACGCCTCGCAGCCTTCGGGATACATGGCGATCCATTTCTGGGTGATGATCCGTTCGAGTTTCAGCCCAGGACTCGCCGACTCGTCCCAGCGGGGCGACACCCGGCAGCGGGCGGCGATGTCGTTCCCCGGATCGACGGGATCGCTGTAACCAACGGCCGCCGCGTCGCTGGCGAGGTACTGCTCGCAGCCGGACGCCTGCCACTGGGCGAACGACATGGTGACGCCGTTGCGGTAGCAGGTCTCCGTATCCTCCCCGGTCCATCCCCGCAGGGCCGCTTCGGCACGCAGGAACCACACCTCGGCCGCCGTCATCAGCACGGCGTCGGTCGTCGTCTCGACCGTAAGGCGTGAAAAGGCGGCATAGTAGTTATGCGAGAAGGCCGTTCCCTGGCGGATCCCGTGGAAACCGCCCTTGAGCGGCACGGTCACCGAATTTCCGTTTCCGTCCAGAATGACCAGGTCGCTTTTGCAGGGTTCGAAATATTTTTCGAGCCGCGGATCGCCATACCCGACCATGATCGACTCCATCGAGGCGTTCATCACCGCCTCGTTCCAGTTGCGGTTGATCTCGCCCAGCGGGTTGGTATAGGTTCCCGACGTTGAAACCGCGGCGTTCGCGGGATTCGTTTCGATCACACCGTAAGACCCTTCGAGCGACTTGCGGAACTCCGCGGCCGCCCGCTCCGGAAGGACACACGCCACGCGCACCGCCAGACGCATGCGCAGCGAGGCGGCCAGCCGGATCCACGACACGTAGCTGCCGTCGAGCAGCAGGTCGAATTTCCCGAACTCTTCGGACACGCCCCGTTCGCGCACCGCGCCGGTGAGGATCGTCTCCGCCTCGTCCAGATCGTCGAAGAAACGGCCGTAAACCTCCTCCTGGCTGTCGGGCACGTATTCGTTGCCGCGGTCGCCGAAATGGGAGTAGATCACCGGGCCGTAGTAATCCGTCACACGGTGCATGACGAGCACCTTGAGAATCTTCGCAATGGCGTAGAACGCGGGCTTCTGCTCCGGCGCGGTCTGCTCCAGCCGGTAGATTTCCGGCATGATGTAGGAGTAGGTGAACTGCCACATGGAGCCGTTCCAGCCATCCTGCAGGTTGTAGTCCGAATTGTGGCTCCCGCCCTGCAACGGCTTGGGGTCGTGCATGTAGCCCGAGAACATGTCCGCATTGAGGTTCTGAATCATCTGGAAAGGCCAGTTCTTGCCCTTGCCGTAGTCGTAGTTGAAATAGACGCCCTGCTGAACGATGCCCAGGCGGTAGCCCAGTCCGTTGTCGTCGGCCTCCAGTTCCTTGTCCGTGATGCCGGACTTGTCGTCGTTCAGGTCGCGGAAATTACCCGTGCAGGCCCCGAGAACGACCGCACAGCATCCGGCGAAGAGGTATGTACGCCAACGTTTCATCCTTAAAACTCCAGTTTGATATTGAACCCGAAACTCCGCACCGTCGGCATGCCGTAGACGTCGATTCCCTGATTATCGTTGCCCGTCGAGAGGATGAGGTCGGGATCGAACGGCGCGGCGTTGTAGATGAAAAAGAGGTTGCGGGCCACCAGCGACACCGTCGCGCCGCTGAACACGCCCGTCCGCCGCATCAGTTTGCGCGGCAGCGCATAGGAGAGCGACAGTTCGCGCAGGCGGATGTTCGTCGCGTCGTACATGTAATACTCCGTCACCCCGGCGCGTCCGCCGACCAGTTTGTAGAAACTCCTCACGTCTTCGATCCTCCGCCCTTCCAATGTCACATATCCCCGGTCGCGGGCGTCGGCCGTGACCTCCGTGACGCCGTAGGAGTCGAGGTCAGCCATCGTCTGCGACAGCACATGGCCGCCGTAACGGCAGTCGACGAGCATCGACAACGACACGCCGCGGTAGGAGAAGGTGTTGCTCCACGACAGCGAGAAAACGGGATTGGCGTTACCCACCCGGACGGTATTGCCCTCGCCCACCGTCCGCGGCAGCCCGGCGTAGTCCCCTTCGGTCTCGTAGACGATCCGGCCGTTTTCGTCGCGCTCGAACGCCCGGCCGTAAATATCGCCGATCGAACCGCCCTCGACCAGCTTCATGGCGTAGGACGACGAAAAGCTCGACGGGCCGTAGACGTATTCGCGCAGTTCGTCGTGGAGCCGGATCACGCGGTTCCTGTTGCGGGCGAAATTGACGGCAGACTGCCACGTGAGGGCCTTTCCGTAGAGCGGATAGGCGCTGAGCGCAATCTCCACGCCTTCGTTCTCGATGTTTCCGGCATTCTCGTAGCGGAAGGCGTAGACTTCGCCCGAGAGGGCCGGCAGCTTGAAGAACTGGTTGCGGGTGTTGGTCTTATAATAGGTTGCGTTGACGCCCAGCCGGTCGCCGAAGAAACGCCACTCGACACCCGCTTCGACGGCGTGAGTCATCTCGGGCCGGAGATCGGTTCCGGGGGCCGCATCGGCGGCGTTGATGCCGCCGCCGGCCGTCACGTGGGCTTTGGGATTGGTAATGAACATCGGAATGTCGTTGCCCACGCGGCTCCACGTCAGGCGGACCTTGCCCAACGAAATCCACTCCGGCAGTTTGAACATCTTGCTGACCACCCACGACGCGCCCAGCGAGCAGTAGAAGAAGCCGCTGCCTTCGGCCGAAGTGTAGGCCAGCGTCGAGGCCCAGTCGTTGCGCCCCGTGACCTCGAAGGTGAGGCTCTCGGCGTATTTGACCGACGCCGTGGCGAACAGCGACTGAATCTGCCGGCGGGCGTCGATCTGCTCATCGACGTAGGCCGAACTGTCCATGACGATATTGGCGACGTTGAAGATATTGGGATAGTAGAGCGACGCGGTCTTGGAGTCCATGCGCAGCGAGTTGACCGTGCGGTCGTTGAGCGACGCCCCGGCGGTCGCGCTGAAGGTCCAGTCGGAAGAAAAACGCCGGTCGAACAGCGCCAGCACCTCGCCGTTGAAAAGCGTCTCCGAGAAGGCGCTCTCGACATACCGCCCGTTCGCCCCGGCCAGCGCCGGAGCCGTCGAGACGTAGAACCGCTGACGGACCTTGTCCCCGAGGTAATCCACATTGCCGCGCGCCCGGAGCCGGAGCCAGTCGTTCACCTTCCAGTCGGCGGAAAGCGAGGCCATCACCCGGTTGCGCACGCTCCGGCTGCGGATGCGGTTGACGACCCAGTAGGGATTCTGCTCGAAATCGTCGCTCGGGGCGATCCACTGCTGCACGTCCAGCTTGCGGTCCTCGTCGTAGACCGCGTAATGCTCCCGGTAAGGGGTCATGTCCACGCCGCGCGGAAAGCGGTACAGACCGACCAGCGGGTTCATGTAGAAACCGCCCGGCACGGGTTTGTCCTCAACCGCCTGGCGCATGAAGCTGATGTTGCCGTCGAGACGCAGCCGCTCGCGGAACAGTTCGGAGACGGTGCGCAGGTTGAAATTGTGGCGCATCAGGCGGTTTTTCCCGGTGATGCCCCGCTCGGCGGTGTTGGCGTAGGAGAAGTAGTTCTGAACCTGCTTCGAACCGGTCGAGACGGAAACGGAGTTGATCGCCGTCACGCCCGTCCGGAAAAACTCCCCGGCATTGTCGTAAGGCTTCACGCCGCCGCGCGCGCCCCAGCTCTCCACGCCGCCGCTCACCCCGTAACGGTCTTGGAACTTCGGCAGGCTGAAAGGCGTCTGGAAAGTCAGGTTCGAGGAGAAGGTCACGGGCTGCTGCCCGACGCTGCCCTTCTTGGTCGTGATCAGAATGACGCCGTTGGCGGCCTGGCTGCCGTACAGCGCCGCGGCCGGAGCGCCCTTGAGGACCGAAACGCTCTCGATGTCCTCGGCATTGAGATTCGAGATGCCGTCGCCGCCGTCGCGGTTCCCGGCGTCAGCGACTCCGCCGATGGCCGAATAAGCCTGCTCGGGCGAGGAGTTGAGCATCGGCATTCCGTCGACCACATACAACGGCTGGTTGTCGCTGGCCACCGAACGCACGCCGCGGATACTCACCTTGGCGGACGCTCCCGCCCCCGAAGAGGTTTCACCGACCTGCATGCCGGCCGATTTACCGGCAAGCGACAGAATCAGGTTGGGCGATTTGACGGCCGTGAGCTGCGAACCTTTGATCTTGTCGGCGGCATAGGTCAGGTCGACGTAGTTGCGTTCGAGTCCCAGCGCCGTCACGATCACGTCTTCGATGGACTTCACATCCTCCTGCAAGACGATCTCCAGCTCGGTGCGGCTCCCCGGCTCGACACTGCGCGGGAGGTAACCCAGACACGAAACGTCGAGAACGGCGCCCGGACGGACGCTGATCGAGAACAGACCGTCCGAATGCGTGGCCACGCCGTTCGGGGTTCCCCGTTCCACGACGGTAACCCCGGCCAGCGGGTTTCCCGCTTCGTCGGCGATGCGGCCTCTGACCGCTGTCTTCTGCGGCGCGGTCCGCGCGCGGACCACGGGACCGGGGGCAAAACACGACCAGGCGACCAGGAGCAAGGCCGCTAAAAACCTCACGAATCCCGGACGCATTTTTTCAATACCATGCATAAGGGCGTCACTTATCACAGAATAATCCGTCACAAAAATAGCAAACTTTAACATATCGGGTATATAAAAGTACAAAAAAGACCGATTTATTCGGAATATTCGTGTTTCTTCCGGTTTTCAGCCCTCTTCCGCACACAATAGACCGTCCGCCGGACCGTTTGACGGACAGCGGCGGAGGCGATCCGGTAAAAATGGTAGGCAGGCCCGTAATCCGTATAACCGCAATTTCCCGGGAAAAGGTATCTTTGTACCGTAACCGCAGCATTATGTCAGTTCAGAGAAAAAGAAGGAAAACGATGATCACAGGTCTCATCCTCGCGGCGGCGATCGCCGCCGTGGCAATCGCCGTCCGGCCGGGCTTCGGACGCCTGCCCCGGGGCGAGCGGCTCGAAAGGGTCCGCAACTCGCCGAATTACCGCGACGGCCAGTTCCGCAACCTCGAACCCAGTCCCCTGATGGCCGACGGCAAGGGCCGCGTGCGCGGCATGCTCGAATTCCTGTTCGGAAAGAAAGAGGGAGTGCGTCCCGACCGTCCCGTGAAGGCCGTCCGCACCGACCTCCGCGCACTCGCTCCGGACAGCGCCCTGGCGGTTCTCGAAAACGGGCAGTACAACGAGGCGTGGAGATACATCCACACCCTGCCCGGCCAGCTGGCGCAGGCGGCCAAAGACCTCGGTGCAAGAGAGATCCTGACCGTCCACCACTCCAAATACGCCCTCGCCCGGCATCGCTGGGACGAACCGCTCAAAACCGAAGCGGCTCTGGCGGCCGACACCGCGCTGCACGTCCTGCGTCCCGAAATCGGCGAAGCGGTTCCCCTCGCAGCCCCCGGCCCCGCCGCGTCCCGCTAATCAGGGACCGGACCCGCCAACCAGGGTCCCGCCCCGTTAACCCGAAATCCCGTCCCGGGACTCCTCGGCTCCCCGGGCCGGCATCCGGCTGATTGTCCGGCCTTTTCCGCGTATGCGGTCCGACGGCTCTGGTACGCAAATTGCTCGGAGAGGAAGAAATTCCTCATACCATGAACAATTTTTCCTCACTGATCGAAAATTCGAAACAGGCCGTCCGCTACTGGTGGCTGCTGCTGATCATCGGCATCGCACTCTTCGCGGTCGGCGTGCTGATTTTCGTCTACCCGGCCCAGAGTTACCTGGGCATGTCGCTCGTCTTCGGATGGCTGATGCTGATTTCGGGCATCCTGGAGGTCGTGCTCTCCTCGGCCAACAAACACTTCATCACGGGCCGCGGCTGGATGATGGCCGGAGGCATCATCGAGATCATTCTCGGCATCATCCTGATCTTCAACGTCGGGCTTTCGGCCGCCACGCTGCCCATCTTCCTCGGGTTCTGGCTGATGATGCGCGGCTTCAGCGCCATCGGGCTGGGCGGCGACATGAACGCCCTGGAGATCGCCGGCTCGGGCTGGACCATCTTCACGGGCGTGCTGCTGCTGCTCTGCTCGCTGTGGATTCTGTTCCAGCCGCTGGTCATCGGCACGACGGCCGTCATCGTCTGGGTCGGCATCACGCTGCTCCTGGCCGGCATCACGGCCTTCTCGCTGGCCCTCCAGCTCCGCAACGCCCACCACTGCCTCCACGGCGACTGCTGACACGTCCGGCAACGAAAAAACCGGGACGCTCCCTCGCGGAACGTCCCGGTTTTCCGTCTCCGGCGGCTATTCGAACTCCTCCCGGAACAACCCGTATTTGCGGATCAGACGGGAGATTTCGGGATCGAGGTTACCGCGGAACTTCAGGCTCTCGCGCAGTTCCACCGAACGCAGGAAATATTTCACGGCCTGCTCCTCGTCGCCCAGACGCGATGCGAGGATGGCCAGCATGTACTGGATGTCGGGCGTCGAGGCGGCGTCCGGCTCGGCGCGCAGGATGCGGTACGCCGCGGCATCGTACCCCAGCGACATGTAGGCCAGCGCCGTATTGCGGTCCTCGTAGGGACGCAGGATCGTGAGCGCCTCCTCGTAACGGCGTTTTTTGAGCAGTTCCACGGCGTGCATGTAATCGGCATCGACCTCGGTCGTGTAGACCGTGTCCTGCTGCATGCCGCGGCGGTGGAGGTTGAACCGGAAATCCACGGCGCGCATCTGCGGATAGATCACCCGGCGCATACGCTCGTAAGCCTTGGGGTATTTCATCCGGATACGCCATTCGCGGGTGTCGGGATTTCCCTCCCATTTCATCATGGCGAGCACCTCCTGCTTGTCGGCGATCAGCGTGTCGGCGGCAGTCAGCCGGCAGAGTTCGTCCCAGTCCTCGGCCAGCCACTTCGTGCGCAGCAGGTTCGGCAGGTCGGGAAGCCCCTCGACGGGCTTGCCGAGCACCTGGCGGCCGTTCTCGTCGAGCGTATAGCTGCCCGACACCTTGAGCGAGTCGTACAGCGTGCGGAACTCCGACACGAGCACCCGGCGCAGCGCCTCGGCGCGTTCGCGGGCCAGCCGTTCGTTGACCTGCCAGGTTCCCTCGGGCGAAGCCGTGGCCCGAAGCGTGATGCTGTCGATGATGTAGACCGGATCGGTCATCAGGTCGCGCGTCAGCGAACGCACGGCGGCGATCTGACGGCGATTTGCGGTCAGCGTGTCGACAAGGGTCGATTTTCCCGACGGGAAGGTGAAGAAGAAGCGCGCGTTGGCCTCGGCGTCGCGCAGCACGATGCGCTGCATGTAGCGCGTCGTTTCGTCGAGGAACGTGGTCATCGAGGCCACGTTGTAGGTCAGCGTGTCCGACCGGGTGATCCGGTACGTGCGGCCGCTTCGGTCCTCGACCTCCCCGGCCAGACAGAGGTAGAGTTTCGACGTGTTCTCGTCGGCCTGCACCTGCTCGGTGTAATAATAGTCGACCCTCCCGTCGGGACGGTAGATCACCGTGTCGAGCCGTGCGTCGGCGTAGTAGGGATGGCGCACCAGACGCGCGAAGGCCGCGGGGCTGTTCACGGCCCGCTCATAATTGCGCCGCACCGCCCCTTCGCGGAGCATACCGCGCCGCACCTCCGCCGTATCGAGGGCGTTCAGGGCCGCCAGACGGTCGGCGGCATACGCTTTGCGGATCCGGTAATTCTCACGGGCGGCGCTGTCTCCGGTTTCGCGAAGCAACCCTTCGACCTCCGGACGGCGCAGCCCCGTGTAGGCGAGCCGGCGGCCCGCCAGCGTGCGTATCCCGGCATCGTCGGCCGTATAGACCTCGCCGTAGACGCGCCCCGGATTCTCCGTCAGCGAACGGATGTAGGCCTCGCGCTCCCGGCCCCCGTCGACCGGGTATTCGCCCTGCACGCGGGTATAGATCCCGCCGCCGGGCAGCACGTCGTCGCCCGTATAAGCATGCCGGTAACGCGGCGCAAAATAGTCGTTCAGATGGTCGAACTTGTCGCTGGCATCCGGCGTGTAGGAGGTCCGCTCCCGCACCTTGCGGTCGGTGGCCGTGACGTAGCGGCGCAGCCGGGCGTACTGCCGACGGCGCTCCCCGCGCGTCGTCCATCCCACCTGCCTGTCGAACATCGCCTCCTCGGGCGTCATGCGCTCCAGGCGGGCGCCGGCGTCGGCGTACTTCGCCTGCTGCTCCGCCACGCGGTCCATGTAGCGGGAATAGCCCCTCTTGTCGCCGAAACGCTCGAAGTAGTCGGCGCTGTCGACGATCCGCCCGAGGTAGTCGTCATAACGCGCATATTCGCGCCGCTGCATCGTCCGGAAGCGGTCGCCGGTGTAAACCAGCGGATCGAACGCCAGCGTGTCCTCCCCCTTGAGCAGCTGCGGATCGACGACCAGCCGCCAGTTCCGGGCCTGCAATTCCTGCGGGACCGACACAACGAACTCGACGTTGATCTTGCCGTTGCGCTCCACCAGGTTGCGGCGGTTCGAGGCCGAAATGACCACCTCGTCGATGGCCACCGACATCATCTTCTCGCCCGACAGCGAATCGACGTCCACGGGCGTAATGAAAAGTTCCGTGCCGTCCTGTTTGCGGTAGGTAATGATCTTCTGGGTGCGGACCGTATCGGCGGCCTGCGCCACGGGGTTCTGTGCCGACCGGGCCGGGAGGTGCACCCCCACTTCGGGATCGCTCTTGGTCAGTTTGCGGATATTTCCGCACCCGGCCAGGAATGCGCCCGCGGCAAGTACGGCCGCCGCATACCCCATCCATTCGCGCTGTTTCATCATCCGGACAGGCATTTACTTGCGGGAAACGTCCACCGCACCGTTCACATCGACCGTAAAGACCCGCCTGACGCCGCCCGGCGAGGTCTGAACCTGGCGCAGCACCAGCGTGGCGCCGGCCATCCAGCTCTCGTAGGGAACCTTCATTTCGTAGCGGAACACCTGATCGGTCTTTTTATCGGCGTTGATCGTCATATAGGGCTGCCGCTCGGCCCAGTAGGCACCGGAAAGAAGGCGGCGGCGCTCCTGCATGTGCTGCTGATAGCGGCCGTTGATCAGCACGTGGGGAAAGAGTTTCACCGACTTGCGGTCGGGGGTGCTCAGCTCGGGCAGGATCGCCCAGCTCTGCGAGCGGGTCACGGCCTTGCGCGACACCGATATTTCCAGCACCATGTGCAGCTCGCCGCCGCGTTCGGCCAGCACCTTGCGCGTCACGGCGACGTCGCCCACGATCTGGGCGCGGAGCGAAAGCGCCGCAACGAGAAATACGAAAAGGAGGCAGTATTTTTTCATGGGACGCATCGTTTATTTCTTGGAGTTGAACAGGTAGACGAACGTTACGCCGACTTCGGTGGGAATCGGCAGGAAACGTTTGGTATCGACGTAGGAACTGCGCTTCGGGCCGCTGACCGGCTCGGTATGGTAGCTCAGGCGCGCCAGTCCGGCACCGGCCGAAAGTTCGAGGTTCCAGTGGGGGCTGACGTAGAACTGGTAACCGATACTGATGCCCGCACCGACGAACGAACCTTTGTAATAGTTGGTCTGCAACCCCTTGAATACCTTGTCGCCGATGAACGGAAGCTTGAAGCCGCCGACCTCGAACTTGCCGCCGATGGCGTGCACCCCGAAAAAGAGGCGCGTGTACTTCTCGGTCACCCAGTAGCGGTACTCGGGGCGGATGAACCAATGCTGGATTTTATTGTCCGAACCGATGGTCCAGGGGTTATAGTTGGCCGAAAAGCCCAGCGTGGAGTGTTTGCCGACAGCCACCTCGGCCCCGACATTCGGAGTTGCGGTGGCCCAGTAAAGCAGGTTGGTCTTCACGGCCACCTGCTGCGCCGACGCTCCGGCCCAGCAGCACACGGCCAGAAGAAGCGCCGGAAGGATCTTCTTATTCATACTCATAGATACACAAATTGATTCGTGTTTGCACATGTCCGAACCGGCCAAAAAGACTGTTCCCGCCGCCATTTCAGACAATTATCGGTGCAAAATTGGCCATAAAACACAAAAATACATGTATCATATATAACACAAAGGCCGCAAAATCCCGAAACGCCCAGACCCGGAACCGCGGGATCCGAATACCTGTACGCGGTTTATTTGGCTTTTCGGCGGAGAATCGGTAACTTTGGTGCTCAAAAACACCCGATTGATGTTGAAATTAACGATTGCGATCCTCGCGGCCATACTGCTGACCGCATGCGGAGGTCCGGCAAAACGGACTGAAAAGCAGCAGGAAAAAACGATTCTGTGTGGCGGCTATACCCAACAACGGCCCCTCGAAGCGTCCGAGCGCGAACTGTTCCGCCAGGTGACGGCCGGTATGACCGGCGTGAGCTACACCCCGGAGAGCGTCGGCACGCAGGTCGTGGCGGGAACCAACTACCGCTTCGTCTGCAAGGCGAAGACCATGACGCCCAACCCCGAAACCTACCGGGCCGAAGTCATCGTCTTCAAGCCGCTGCCGGGACAGGGCGAAGCGAAAATCACGAAAATCACGCGGTTGTAACCCCTCCGAAGGCTTTCTGCAAATACTCCTGCAGGATGAGCGCATGGTTCTCCGCCGCATTTTTCGAGGCGTAGAGCAGCGTCACCGTGTCCGCTCCATCTATCCCGCGGACGAACTCCCGTACGGCCTGCGACGCACGCAGTTCGTCGGTATACCGACGGCGAAACTCCTCCCAGCGGCCCCCGGGATCGGCATGATACCAGCTGCGCAGTCCGGCCGAAGGCGCAATGTCCCTGGCCCAGATGTCGTAATGCAGAGCGTCCCTGCGTACGCCCCGCGGCCAGAGCCTGTCGACCAGCACGCGGCAGCCGTCGTCCGGCGCCGGCGCCTCGTAAACCCGTTTAATACGTATTTGTGCCATGATTTCCGTGATTTATGAAATGAGCGGTGCAAAAAACGGACCGGGGCATCGCAAGCCCGCGCCCGGACAGCGGGTCGGATTCTCCCGGCGGCAATCCCGGCGCGCACTCGCACCGGCGGTTCCTCCCGGGAAAGATTGAAGGCGGGCACCCCGCAAACGCGGTGTTCCGCAGCCCCTTTCCCCGGACCATAAAAAATGAAGGGCGCCTCCCGGCGCCCTTCCCCATCAAAAATTAACCCTTAATCGGAAGACCTCCGAGAGATAGTGGTGCAGATAGCATAAATCAGCGTCGCCTTGTACCACCTCCCGCATCATTAAGTCTTCGTCCTCGGAGATGCCGTTGTCTGAAACCTCGTTTTTGTCAATCTCCTCCATAGGCTTTAGTTTTAACTTGCTTGCATCTATATAACGCAACCCATTCGGGAATATTGTGCGGGGATCAGCTCAAGACCAGATTTTTTTCTTTGATCATCCGCCGCAGGTTGATCAGCGCATAGCGCATGCGCCCCAGCGCCGTGTTGATGCTCACGTCGGTCTGTTCGGCGATCTCCTTGAAGCTCAAACCCGAGAAATAACGCATGATCACCACCTCGCGCTGCTCGGAGGGCAGCAGTTCGACCAATGCGCGCACGTCGCGTTCGATCTGGTCGCAGACCATCGAATCCTCGACCGTACGTTCGGCCAGCTTCAGCGTCCCGAGCACGTCGTAGCCGGCTTCGGCTTCGCTCACGGACTTGTTCTGCCGCTGTGCGCGGAAGTGGTCTATCACCTGGTTGTGCGCGATGCGCAGAATCCACGAAAGGAATTTTCCGTTATCGGTATAACGGCCTTCGTCGATCACACGGACGGCTTTGATAAATGTCTCCTGGAAAATATCATCGGCCACGTCACGGTCCTTGACCATCATGTTGATGTAATCCCGCACGCGGCGGCTATGGCGTTCGATGAGCTTGGATATGGCACTACGGTCACCTGAAAGGTAGTGATTAAGCAATACCTGGTCACTTAATACTTGCACGTTCATACTCTTGTCTCCTAAATTAGTTACTAAGAGTAGATTTCTTTCCCGATAGGCAATCCTTTTTTAGTTGTCAGACGTCGTTACAGTTCTTGGTTCGGGCCTTGAGAAACATCGGCGTTTCCGGAGGCTTTACGATGGCAAGGTAAGCACTTTTTCCGAAAATACCAAATTTTTTCTACTCCGCCGGCAATATTCCGGCACATTTCTTCTGCCCGAAACGAACAAAATCCATGCCACAAACGGCCCGTATGCAGACAAAATGAAAAACCGGACTTCCGGCGAACCGGCAGAAGCGGCCGGTGAAATTACGCCCCGTCGCACCCTGCGCGACCTGGCGCGGCGAGATCCCCTGCGCGACAGCCCACTGCGGGATCCGGCAGCCGTCCGGCCACCCCGCTATTTCAGCGGCTCCACGTGAATGGCGATCATCGTGCCCTCGCCGAAGCGGGCGCGCAGGCGGCGTTCGATGTCGACCGTCAGGGCGTGAGACCGTGCCACGGTCATCGCCCCGTCCATGCGGACGTGCACTTCGACGGCGATCGCGGCCCCGATGCGGCGGGTCCGCAGGTTGTGCGGCTCGCGTACCTCGGGAAACGCCGTCACGATGCGCAGAATCTCCTCCTCCACGTCGGCCGGGAGCGAACGCTCCAACAGCTCGTCCAGCCCCGTCCGGATCAGGTCGAAGGCTACCTTGAAGATGAACACCGCCACGACGAGCGCCGCAATCGGATCGGCGATACGCCACTTCTGCCCCAGGAAATAGGCGCAGGCGATGCCGACGAGCGTCCCCAACGACGACAGGGCGTCGCTGCGGTGGTGCCAGGCATTGGCCACGACGCTCGGGCTGTCGACCGCACGGCCTTCACGGACGGTGTAGCGGTAGAGAATCTCCTTGACTGTGATCGACACCCCGGCGGCCACGAGGGCGATCAGTCCCGGCCGCGGCAGCAATCCGCCGTCGACCACGACCCGGATGGCCCGGATGCTGCCGGCGAGAATCCCGGCACCCACGATCCCCAGCGCAAGGCTTATGATGATCGTGGCGAGGGTTTCGTATTTCCCGTGGCCGTAATCGTGGCCGTCGTCCCGGGGCTTGGCTGAAATCCGCGCGAAGACGATCACCACGACGTCGGTCGCCAGGTCTGAGAACGAGTGGACGGCATCGGCGACCATCGCCCCGCTCCGCCCGGCGATTCCGGCTGCAAGCTTCAGCAGCGACAAAACGAGGTTGACCACGAACCCCACAAAGGTCACGCGGTAGATTTTACGTTTCCGAATTTCCGCTTCGCTGGACATAGGCTCAAAAGATTGAAATTCAAAAATACGTTTTTTTTGATTATCACGAAACTGAATTTAACCGAAATGCGGCGCAGATGGGTAGTACTTCGGTACGTCCCATTTGCGCCACACGAGAGCAAGTGCAAAAATGCCCTATAAAATCGGAAATCAATAGCTGCGGGCGAACAGCACGCGGCGGTGCGACGGCTTTCCGGAGAAGACGCAGACGCCCTCCTCGTCGGGTGCATCGACCGGAATGCAGCGGATCGTGGCCTTCGTGGCCTCCTTGATCGCCACCTCGGTCTCCACCGTGCCGTCCCAGTGCGCGAGGAGGAAGCCTCCCTTCTCGTCGAGCACCCGCTTGAACTCCTCCCACGTGTCGACCTTCGTAATCATCGACTCGCGGTAATCGAGCGCCTTTTTATAGATATTTTCCTGAATCTCGGTCATCAGCCCCTCGATGCGCTCCACGAGTCCCTCCTGCGAAACGGTCTGCTTCTCAAGCGTGTCGCGGCGCACCAGTTCGATCGTGCCGTTCTCCAAATCGCGTCCGCCCATGGCCAGCCGCACGGGCACGCCCTTGAGTTCGTACTCGGCGAACTTGAAGCCCGGACGCACGTTGTCCCGGTCGTCGATCTTCACGCTGATACCTTTGTCTCGCAACGCCGCGGCAATCGTCCCGAAGCGGGCACAGATCTCGGCGAGCTGCTCGGGGGTCTTGTAGATCGGGACCATCACCACCTGGATCGGGGCGAGTTTCGGCGGCAGGACCAGGCCGTTGTTATCCGAATGAGCCATGATCAGCGCGCCCATCAGACGGGTCGAGACGCCCCACGAGGTCGCCCACACATATTCCAACTTGCCCTCCTTGTTGACGTACTGCACGTCGAAGGCCTTGGCGAAGTTCTGCCCCAGGAAGTGCGACGTCCCGCTTTGCAGCGCCTTGCCGTCCTGCATCAGCGCCTCGATGGTGAGCGTGTCCTCGGCCCCCGCGAAGCGCTCGTTGGGCGACTTGTGTCCCACGACGACGGGCAGCGACATCCACTCCTCGGCGAATTTCTGGTAGACATGGATCATTTTCGTGGCCTCCTCGACGGCCTCTTCGCGCGTGGCGTGCGCCGTGTGGCCCTCCTGCCACAGGAACTCGGCCGTACGCAGGAACAGGCGCGTACGCATCTCCCAGCGCACGACGTTGGCCCACTGGTTGCAGAGGATCGGCAGGTCGCGGTAGGACTGAATCCAGTTCTTATAGGTGTTCCAGATGATCGTCTCCGACGTCGGGCGCACGATCAGCTCCTC
>OLQL01001998.1_pt1 | contig 15100 bp, 15 predicted proteins | sample 1672971 | NCBI WGS metagenome assembly OLQL01 (sample SAMEA3136742, study PRJEB25190) | human gut metagenome | biome: human gut; feature: human-associated habitat; material: faeces | place: Austria | collected 2013
AAGGTGGGTGCCATCACAACGGTGATCGCGTTCTTCATCGGCAACTCTCTGATGTTCTTCTTCGGCGGTGTCTCGTCGGTCTATGTGGGCGGCAACGACATCTTCGAGGTGATGATCAACCTCGGCCTGTTCTATCTCGCCATCCTGGTCCTGGGCCTGAACATCTGGACGACGAACGACAACGCGCTCTATTCCGCGGGCCTCGGCCTTGCCAACATCTTCGGCCAGAAAAAGAAGCCCATGGTGCTTGTCTCCGGCATCATCGGCACGGTGCTCGCCGTCTGGCTGTACTGGAACTTCTGCGGCTGGCTGAACATCCTGAACTGCACGCTGCCGCCGGTGGGTATCATTCTGGTGCTGGGCTATTTCCTGAACAAGGAAAAGTATCAGGACGTGGAGGTCAGCGAGACGGTCAACTGGTTCGCGGTGATCGGCGTGGTGCTCGGCGCGGTGGTAGCAAATCTGGTGCACTGGGGCATCGCTTCGATCAATGGCATGGTGGTCGCCGCGGTGTGCTACCTGATCGGCCGCGCGGTGGAGAAGAAGTAAAAAGGTGTAACTTCCGCCAAGAAAATTTCAGAACAAAAGCCCATCAGCTCGTCGAGCTGATGGACTTTTTCCTTTGCATGAAGTGCAGAAGATCACTTCGTGCTCGCCGCGTAGAGCATGATCACCGTCAGCACGATATAGACTGCGCAGGCCGCGGCGATCACGGCGCAGAGCGCAATGCAGACGACGCGAAGCGGCTTATTATGCCTCAGCTTTCGCGCTGAGAGCACGGCACCCGCAACGGACAGAAGGAACAGCAATATCGCGACCCAAAGCTGCATACGACCGCTCCTTTCTTCACTCCGCCGCGGGGCGGAAGACGTCGATCATGTCGGTGCACCACTTGAGCTCGCGGGTGAAGCGGCGGCGCAGCGCGTCGGGCGGCTCCTTGCCCTTGCCGACGTCGAAAAAGCCGCGGCCGCTGTGCACGGCGAGGTACAATGTCCCGTCAGAAAGCAGGCTGACGGAAAAATCGCCGAAGGCGCTGTTGGTGAGCGCAAGGATGCGCTCCATGCGGCTGGGATTCAAAAAGCGCAGCGCCCAGTCCGCGTCGCCGCAGCTCAGGTTGAAGTGCTTGTTGAAATCTTCATAGTCCGTCTTGATCGTTTTGGCGCGGAAAAGCTTGTCGAGCTTGCCGCGCGGCCAGAACATGAGCTCTGCGGGGTACGTTTTGCCGAGCTCACAGGCCATCCACTGACCCGTGTAGACCACGCGCTCGGCGGACTCCATCATGTCGTTGTTTTCGTTGCGGTATTCGTCCACATCCGTCAGCGTGACGGTGCAGAGCTCGGACGTAAGGCCGCGGTAGGTGAAGTCGATGCGGCCGCTGGCGTTGTCGTAGACGTATGACGGCAGCGGAATGTTTGAACCCTTGATATCCACAAGGTTTTGCTTTCCGATGGGCTGCACGTCTTCAAAATTCGCGTTCATGATCTCCGGCACGAGGGACTCAAAGACCGCTTTTCCGGCGGCCTTCTGGTGCTTGTTCAGAACGCCCTGCCCCAGCAACGCGACGACGATGCCGATGACCGTCAGCGCCGTGACCGAGGTGAAAATACCGATCGCCAGTACGACGCAGCCGACCACGGTGAGGAGCTTGCCGCGGCCGCGGCCGCGCTTGCCGTTTTGCAGCTCGCGCGCGAGCTGTTCGTCTGTCATTGTTTGATTTTTTTCCATCGTATCATCCTTTCTCAGTCCCGCGCCGCAAAAAGAGCGGTGTTTTTCAACAGAAGATCCAGCGTTTCCTCCATTGCGTGCAGCGACGCGCAATAGCTGCGGCGCAGGGCGTCAAGGTCGCGCAGGTCTACATTACTGGCAACGGCGGCAAAGCCGTAGTCTGTTTCCACCGCCAGCGAGAGCACCCGGCCCTCCCAGCGGAAGCCCAAAAGCTGTCCTTCGACGTGCTGGCTGAACTCGTTCATCAGCTCCATAAACTGCGGGGCAAGAAGGGAGAGGGCATCCTGCTCCGGCTCTGCTGTGACGCAGAAGCATCGGTCAAACAGCGCATCGCCCGTCGCTGCGCCGCGCGGACTGTCCTCCGTCCTTGCGTTGACGAGGACGGGGGAGGGGGCGGGCGTCTGCGTTTCGCAGCGCAGCACGAGGCCTTTGAAGACCATCTCGTGGCAGGTCTCATAGCCTTCGTGACCGCACCCTCGCTCATACACATGGTCCAGCCGCACATTGGCGGCGGAAAAATGCACGCCGCGATAATCGCCCTCATGGAAATTCTCAACCGTACATTCCTCCCACTGACCGTCCAGCAGGTGGAACGTCCGGAGAAACGGCTCGTCAACGCACATTTCCGGTGTGTGCATATCCGGGCCGAAGGCCTTTTCCCATTCCGCACGGAAAAAGTCTCCAAACTGCTCCTGTATCAGGGCCTGGAGCTTCTTTTGCGCGCTGCCGCCCAAAAAGACCGCGCAGCAGACGCCGCCGAAGAACAGCACCCCCGTCAGGATGGCCTTGAGCGCGGTGTCCTGCACGGCAAAGTACGAGACCGTGCCGCTCAACGCGCCAAAAAGGCCCACCAGGATCCAGATGCGCGACATTTTCTGATAGTGCCCGAGCTTTTTCGAAAGCTCGGCGCCGCTGAGTTTTCCTCTTCCTGTCATTTCACATCCATCCTTTATCATGGTGTTTTCAAATATCCCAGTTGTCCATCCAGTTTTCGCCCCAGTCGTCGGCGGGATCATACGGCGCTTCGGGGATCCAGCCCGCGGGATAGACGAGACCGTCTTCGTCGTGGTAGGCAAGGCCGTCGTCGCCGATGGTATAATCGTTGCCCAGAAGGTAACGGTTCACACCGTCGTAGTACCAGATATAGAAGGTGGAGTATTCGTCTTCGTAAAACGCCGCGTTTTCCATGTCCGTGTAGGTGTAGAAGTCGGCGTTGCGGTAGAAGACACCGTCAAAGTGCTGATCGTCCCCGTAGCGGCCAAAGCGTTCGGCGGAGAGGGTGAAGCTATTGCCGTCGTCGCTGGGGCAGAGGTAGGCGCGCGTTCCGTTGTCGTAGAGGTAGAGGCCCATGCCCTCGCCCTCGTCGTTCATCGTGCCGCTCATGGAATAGTCCGGTGAGCAGGCGATGTACTGCATGAGGGACGAGTCAATGACGATGGTCTCGCCCAGGGCGTTCTGCCACATGCCGTCCCAGTTGCTTTTATCCCACTCGACGATCTCCGCCTCGTCGTCGCGGAGGAAGGTGTGGCGGTGGATGGTGAGCCCGCTGCCCTCGCCGTTCTGGTTCGGTAGCAGCACGCCGTCGTCGCGCAGGAGAAAATTGTAGAGAAAGCCGTTGAAAAAGATCATCGGCCGGCCGCTCGCCTCGGACAATTCAAATTCTCCGCGCCCGCCGAGGCCCCAGCCGGTGCGGTAGGCATAGAAGCCCTCCTCACTGTCAAAGTACAGCCTCGAGGTGCCGTCGATGCTCCACATACCGTCGAGAAATTCCATGTCCATGACGGTCTCATAGCCGCTTTTCGGATCATCAGAGCTGCTGTCGTCGCAGGCGGTCAGGCTCAGCAGGAGCAGCAGCGCGAGCACGAGCGGCAGAAGATACGTTCGGTGCGTCATGCTGTTCACCGCCTTTTTAGTAGCAAATGCTGAAAAACAGCGTGTTGTAGGGGTCGACAAGGTCAATGTCCATGATGCTCGCCTCGGGCGCGATGCTATCGAGCTGCATCCGTCTGGCGCAGTCCTTATAGTTGTCGAGCTGCGGCATGGCGGCGAAGACCAGCCCGTCGTAATCGTCGGGCAGGTAGACCATGTAGCTCTTGGTCAGCACCATCGCCCAATCGCTGACGTTGTACTGCCAGTCGGTCGAGTAGGCGAATTCGATGAGGTATTCGTTGCCGTTATAATTGACGGTATGAACATAGTAGTTGTCGCCGCGCTGGCTGTTGCCGTAGGCGGTGGCGGCGGTGAACCACATGCCAGTGTAGTAGTCGTAGAGCTCGCTGTCGGTGTTGGTGATGTACTGCTCGGTGAAGTACGGGATGGAGCTCTCGGGAATGTAGCAGATGGCGTCGAACTGAATCTCGCGGATGCCGTCGTGCGACTGGTCGCTGTGCTTCACGACCTCCCAGTAGCAGTCATTTCTCTCGTAGCCGTCGCCAAGGCCGGAGTAGCAGGCAACACCGTTTTCCAGAAGATAAGTGCCCGTGTTGACCGCAGCGTTGATCTGTAAGCCGTTGTCGGAGAAATAGGGCGTGTCGGTCAGGTCGGTCTGCACGCCGTTTTCGTGGAAGTAGGAGTAATCCGGCTCGAAGACATAGCGCTCGTCGGCATCCCAGAACCAGACCATCTGCGTCGTGCTCATGTCGGCGTGCTGGAACGTCACGACGACGTCGCTCTCGCCATCGCCGGTGATGTCGTCGAATGAAATGTCAAAGCCCGTGCCGTCGTCGTTCGCGTCCTCGACCGTCACGGGGAAGGACACGCTGTCGAAAAGCTCCTGCTCGGGCTCGTCGCGGTAGAACGCCGCGCTCTCGGGTCCTACGGTGACGAGAACCTTGACGCTGCCCTCGCCCTCGTGCGTGATGGTGCCCTCGGCGGCGACCACGCCGCTCGCGCGCCAGTCGTCGCCCGTGACGTCATCGCTGCTGTCGCCGCAGGCGGTCAGGCTCAGGCAAAGCAGAAGCGTAAGCAGCACCGCAAGGAAATGATGGAATGATTTCATCTTCTTTTCTCCCTTCTTCACTTTTTCAAAACGGCTTACTCAAGGCGCTCGTAGTAGTCATTTTCACCGCCCCATACGATGGAATCGGTGTCAAAAAGCGTGAATTCATAGGTGACGTCCTGATACGTCGTGGAAACGGCATAGTACACGTCGTCGACATCGGTCGGGGCGGAGATAAAGCCGCCGTCGACCTCGGTCGTCTCCGCGCCGGGCGCGCGCTCATAGAGGCCCCAGAGACCGCCGCTGCTGTCGATGTAGATGTAGCTGTCGGCGTCGAGATCACCGTCCAGATACCAGATGCCCGCAAGGTAAGAAAGGTCGACCGAGCTGTCGCTGCTGTTGTAGTCTTCGGCCTGCGCGTCGAACTCGTCGAGGCTCATTTCATAGGTGAACGAGCCGAGCGAATAGATGTTCACGCTGCTGCCGTCGGCGGAGAACTGATAGGCGACGCCGTCGTGCTCGTTGTAGGCGTAGATGCAGTCATAGTCCGCGTCGTACTGCAAATAGCCGCTGGCGGCGAGGTCGTCGTTGCTGCCGATGCGCCAGCGCGAACCGTTGGTGTCGATGATGAGATAGTCGAAGTCCGTGCCGCTGTCGGGCAGATAGTAACCTTCGAAAGCGCTGTAATCATAGCTGTCGTAGCTTTCCTTGACAAAGCCGTCGATCGTCGACGGGACATTGGAGTCGTCGCCGTAGTCTGTGTAGTCGCCGGAGTCATCGCTGCCGCAGGCGGCGAGGGCAAGGCAAAGGATCAGCGTCAGGGTGCAAAGGGCAAGGTGCTTACAAGCGTTTTTCATGGTATTCTCCTCTCAATTTTGAAAAATCGGCGCTCAGTGCGCCCGTTCCGCCATGGACAGAATTTCGTCATGGCTCAGCTCCACATTGTCGAAGCGGACAAAGATGCCGTTCGTCATGGCGCTGTTCCACACCGCGGGATCGGCAAGCGGGCGGAAGCGGAGCTTGTCGAGATACGGCTTCATATCGAGCAGCAGGCGGCTGCCGGAGACAAAGTCCACCCGAAGAATGTAGTCCGGGAGCGGTGTGACGGCTGAGATGTATTTTCGGTACAAAGGCATTCCTCCCCTCCGGAAAATAAAAGATCCACCGTACAGCCATTGTACGGTGGATCGGAAAAAGTTGGTATTAACCAAAGGTTAGATAATTTTGCAGGAGCGGCAATGCAGAAACGGATATGCTGCGTCCAAGCTGTGTCTTAGCTCTTCGGCGCGGCGAGCTCGGCGAGCCGTTTGCGCTTGGTGCGCACGTCGCCTGTGATGAGAAGCTTAGAATAGATCTGATTGATGTACTGCTTCACGCTTCCCTCGGACAAAAAGAGCTGCTCGGCGATCTCGCGGTTGCTCAGGCGCTTGGCGACGAGCGCGGCGATGGCGCTTTCGCGCTCGGTGAGGCCCGCGAGGGCGGCGGGACGGGAGCCTTCCGCACGCTTTTCGCCGCAGCGGCGCACAAAGTCCTCGCCAAGCGGTGTGACCGTCCGGACAAACGCGGCAAATTTCGCACCCGCGCCGCGCGTGAGCGCCGTCTTGAGATAGCGGTAATTTTCGACAAACGGCAGATAGAGCGCGTCCGGCTCCGCCGCGGCGAGGGCAGAGATCAAAAGTTCGTCTGCCGTTTCGCGCTTGCCGAGCATTTCGTAGGCCGCGGCGGTCTGGAGGCGGATGTGCAGCGCGACGAGCGCATAGTGCATCGCCTCGCACATACCGAGCAGTGCTTCGCTGCGGCCGATGACCTTGGCGTACTCGCCCTGAGCGAGGTAGACCTGATTTTCGATGAGCTCCATCATCGGCTTTCCGGGCGCGAGAAAGTGGATGGAGGCGAGCTGATGCTCGCGGAAGACCGCAGGGGTTTTTTCGGGCTGGCACAGCAGCGCATAGTAATAGGCGCAGGAGCTTTGCAGAATGTTGAGCCACGTGACGCTATGCAGCCCCAGCAGCGCCTCGCGCCGCTGCTCGAAGGACTCTCGCGGCGTGAAAGAAGTGCAGAGCGAGAGCCGCCAAGCGAGAAAGTCGCAGCACAGGGCCATGTTTTCCTGCCCGTTGCCGTCAATCTGCGCATAGGCGCGCTCGAGCATGATCTGCGCGTCGGCAAAGCAGGCGCGCATGAAGTCGGCCTCCGCGCGCATGATGGTCTCAGCGCCCTGCCCGTGGCCGTTTGTGATCTTATAGTAGTGCGGCATGCACTCGTCCATCTCGGTGAGCTCGCTCTGGAGTTCGCCGGACGCGCGGTAAAACATCATCAGCACCGACGGCGAGCCGAACGTCCAGCCCCCGCTTTTCTGGATGCTGATGGCGGGGCGCGACATCTGCGCGCTCGCGCTGCGGTGCAGGCGGCTCATCGCGGAGATGTCGTTGTACATCAAAAAGCTCATGATGAGGTCGCACTCGCCGAGAAGGTCGCCGCGCTCGCTCTCCGGCCAGTCGGGGTGTTCGGTGATCGCGGCGAGCAGCAGTTCCTTGAGCTCGAGCATCTTTGGGATCTGCCGCCAGTTGAACATGCTGCGCATCAGAACGAGGAGCGAAAGCGGGTGCTCCTTGAGCGTTTCGACCGGGCAGTGGGCGATGAAGTCGAGCACCTGCTGCGCGCCAAGCGACGTGAGCAGGATGCCCGCGTCGCGCTGGATGACGCGCAGCGCCGCGTCGTAGTTTTTGGCAAGACAGTAGAATTTGAGCGCATGCAGATATTGCCCATGCGTTTTGTACCACCCGCCATATCTATTATGGTAAACTGCCTGCCGCCGCGGCTCCATCGTGTGGAACGTGCGCTCGGCGCAGTCCTTCATCATGTGGTGGAAGCGGAACGTTACGCCGTCCGGCAGGCGCTTGACAAAGGCGTTCTGCTCGGTCAACGTCTGTAAGATCGCAGCGGTGTTTTTGCTGCCGGTGACGGCTTCGGCCATCTCGACGGTGAATTCGTCCGCAAGACCCATGACGGCCAAAAATTCGCGCCGCTTTGACGGCAGCGGGTCGATCATCGCGGCGGAGAACATCGCGTAGATATCCGAGCTGCGGCTCGGCAGCTCGCCGCGCTCGTGCAGCGTGCGGAGATTTAAGTAAATGGCCGAGAACCACCCCTCGCTCGAATAGAGCAGCGATTCGATCTGCGCGTCCGAGAGCTCCGTGCCGCAGCGGTGGGCGTAGATCGAGAGCTCCGTGTGGTTGAGGCGCAGCTGCTCGGCACCCACGGTGTAGAGCCTGCCGCCAAGGCGCAGGATCTCCTCCGCGGGCAGGAAGCGGTCGCGGCTTGCGACGATCAGGTGAACGTTTTCGGGCAGGCGGTTCGTCAGCGTGCAGAGGAAGGCGGGCACGCGGTTATCGGTCAAGAGGTGAAAATCGTCGAGGAAAATATAGCAGGGCTGCTTGCCCGCGAGCGCGTGGCAGAGATCGTCCGTCAGGAGGCTTCCGCCCGCGGCGTCGTCGGGGCAGGGGTAGGCGCGCAGAAAGTCGAACCCCGCGTGGAAAAAGGCCTCCTGCACGCTCTTCCAGAAGATGGCCAGATTGTCCGAATACACGCTGATACGCACAACGGCGGCTTCGTCGAGCTTGGCGCGCTCTAAAAGATACCAGTTCACCGCCGTCGTCTTGCCGTAGCCCATCGGTGCGATCACGGTGGTGAGCGCGCAGCGCGAGATCGGGCGCAGGCACTCCTGCAGGCGCTCGGATATGTAGACGGTGTTCAAATTCCAGCTTCGCTTCGGCATGGCGTACCTCCAAGACAGTTTTGACCGGGGGCTTTTCTTTCAAGATATCATACGCCGCGTTTTTTGGCAACTATGAGAAAAAAGCGGCTGAATGAATGCGGCATCTGATAAAAAAGTACCCTGAACGGTTCGTTCAGGGCACTTTTATTGAAATAAGCTCTTATTTTCCGACGCAGAAGCGCTCAAAGATGCGCGCGACCATGTCCTCGCGCGCGGTGCGGCCCGTGAGCTCGCCGAGGGCGTTTTCCGCCTGCTCTACTTCCGTGAGTACAACGTCGGGCGTCATGCCGCTTTGGAGCGCGTCCTTCGCCGCACGGACGCTATCAAGCGCGCGGCGGATGGCGTCGGCCTGACGGGCGTTTGTCACGAGGGACGTATCGCCTTTCGGCGCGGGGTAAAGCGTGCGGATCGCCGCTTCCAGCGCTTCGAACCCCTCGTGCGTCACGCTTGAGAGCGAAATAATCGCCTCCGGCGTGCGCCAGTCCTTGTCGGGGACAATGCCTGCCCCGCCGCCGAGGTCGGATTTTGTCAGCAGCAGCAGCCACGGCTTGCCGCTTTTCGCGGCAAGTTCCAGCGGAGCAAGCATTTCTGCTGCCCGCGCCTCGGATGCCGGCAGTCCCGTGCTGCCGTCCAACAGCGCGAGGATCAGATCAGCGTCCTCGACCGCTTTTTTCGATCGCTCGACGCCGAGCTGTTCGACGAGATCGTCCGTCTCGTGTAGGCCCGCCGTGTCGATGAGGCGCAGCAGCACGCCGCCGACCGTCGCTTTTTCCTCCACCGTGTCGCGCGTCGTGCCCGCGATGTCTGTGACGATGGCACGGTCAAAGCCGACGAGCGCGTTCAAAAGTGAGCTCTTGCCTGCGTTCGGCGCGCCGATGATGGCGGTCGCGACGCCGTTTTTGAGCACTTTCCCGCGTGCGAACGTGCCGAGAAGATCAGAAAGCGTCTCTTCACAGCATAAAAGCGTGCGCTCGGTCTCCTCGCGCGAGAGGTCTTCAATGTCCTCGTCGGGGTAGTCGACGACGGCGTAGAAACGGCTCGAAACGTCGAGCAGCTTGTCATAAACACTTTCGATCGGGCGGCGCAGCGCGCCGGAGAGCTGGGCCGCGGCATTGCGCGCGCTCTCCGCCGTCTCGGCGTCGATGAGGTCGATGACTGCCTCAGCCTCGGTGAGGTCGAGCTTTCCGTTCAGGAACGCCCGCTGCGTGAATTCACCGGGCCGCGCCTGCCGTGCGCCCGCGGCAAATGCCGCTTGCAGCACCCCGCTCAGTACGACCGGCGAGCCATGGCAGTGAAGCTCGGCGCTCTCCTCGCCCGTGTAGCTGTGGGCGGCGGAAAAACAGACCGCCATGCCGCGGTCGAGCAGCGTGCCGTCCACCGAGCGGATGTCGCCATAGGTCATGCGGCGGTACGGAAGCGCTTCGACCGCCATGCCGCTTGCGGGCGTGAACAGCGCGGCGAGCACGCGCCGCGTCTCCTCTCCGCTCAGGCGCACGATGCCGATGGCCGACGGGCTCTGCGCCGTGGCGATGGCTGCAATGGTTTCCATGACCGTTTCCTCGCTTTTTCCTTGATTTTGCCCAAAGTATACCACAAAGACGAAAAAATGAAAAGGGGCGCGGCTGCGCCCCCCACTGATTTGAAAATTACATCAAGTCAAAAGAAAATAAAGCTGGCTGAGCAGCACGATACTCTCGCATACGCAGATGATCTTAAAATTGCGCGTGCTCATGCTGCCCTTTTTATACTCATCAAGGCTGAAATATATCGTAAGTGCGGCCGCTATCATCGTTATGACATAAATGTACATCGTTTGTCCCTCCTCAAAATCAAGATCTGATTTCCTCAAAGCCGAGCTTCGCCAAAACCTTGGCGACCCTGCGCGCAAAATCCTGATTGGCGCCCAGACTGATGTTCATAAGGCCCTCGCCGCCTCCGGTGCCGATGATCGTCGCCTGCTGGACTTCTCCGGAGTCGATGATCTGCACTGTGCTGACGGCCATGCTGCCGTTTCTCATATAGTACCGTTCCAGAATGAGCAGCAGCACTTTGACGCCGTTCACCTCCGACATCTGCTCCAGAGACAGCTCGGCAACATCGCCCTTGAAATCATCGAGAATGCTTTTGGATACCTCCGCCAAGTCGGTCTCCGACCCGCGCTTCATTTTGATGATCGCAGAACTCATGCTGTTTCCTCGCTTTCTCATTTTATCTCTCGTTTGGTTTTCGCCGCCCGCGTCCGCGATGCGCTCAACAGCGCCGCAGCCTGCCGGCGCAAAAAAGAGACCATCACAAACAGAACGACAGATCTTTTCACTGCTTGGCTTTCGTTTCCTCCACCGTCCACGGCAGGAAAATCGGGAATATCTCGATCACAAAGTGCGGCTCCTGAATATCGTCGTCCGGGTGGGACTGCGCGAGGCGGACCTCGACGTCATTGGCATCCTTGACCGTCGCGGCGGCAAAGCCCGCTTCTGCGCCGAAGACGAGGTACTGCGGCCCGATGTACGGCATCCGGCCATCTTCATCCAGTTCGAGCGGCATCGTTTCAAACGGTTTCGCGATGTCGACACCGAGCGTTTGGAGATACGCCGTCACGGCAGGATAGGCCTTCGCGGCCTCTTTTACATAGTTGCGGCAATAGGCGCAGCCGCACAGGTCAGACTGCTTAAGCTCGCGATAAAATTGTTTCGTTCGCTCGATATCCATCGGCACTTCACCCCTTTTGTCAACTTTATTTTCATTATATCGCACGCGGTTTTTGCCCGCAAGAGGAAAAAGCAGCGCCGAACGGCGCTGCTTTTTGTTGCTTTAGAATTATGTGAATGAAAGGACTGCCGAAACGCACTCAGATATTTAACCGGCGGCGCAGTTCGCGGACGCGCTCGCGGCTGATGGGCAGCACGGAGTCCGTACTGCGCACGCGCAGGGCGAAGCTGTTGCCCGTCCACGGGAAGATGCTCACGATGTAGCGCAGGTGGACAAGGCAGGTCTTGTGGATGCGATAAAAGTCCTGCTCGCCGAGCCGGCTCTCGTATTCGCCGAGCGAGGTCGTATCGGGATAGCTCTTGCCGGAGATGGTGTGGAGGATGCAGCCGCGGCCGATGCCGTCGGTCTCGATATAGGTGATCTCGTCGGTGTCGAGCAGCGTGGTGCTGCGGTTGCTGTTCACGGCGATGCGGTGCAGCACGGGCGGCGCGGCCGACGCGGCGGGGGCGGGCCGCATCGTCCGGCTGCAATATCAGTATGCAGAAAAACCGCATGAAAGGCGGTGCAGCGCCGGAGCGCCTCACGGATGCGGTCGGGGTCGAAGGGCTTGAGCAGGTAGTCGTCCGCGCGCAGCTCGAAGGCACGCACGGCGTAGTCGGAGTAGGCCGTGGCGAAGATGATCTTCGCCTGCGGCATCAGACGGCGGGCGAGGGCGGCAATGGTCGTGCCCTCCATATCGCCGAGATGGATATCGAGAAAGAGAATGTCGAATGTGTGCTTTTCCAGCAGCTCTACCGCCTGCGCGCCGCTTCCAGCCTCGAAAATCTCGGCGTGCGGCAGAAAGCCTTCGATCTGGCGCACAAGCGCCACACGGGAATATTTTTCATCGTCGATCACGGCAATACGCATCAAAATACCCTCCTCTTATTCAGCGTCCGGCATTTCCGGCGGGATGAGCGGCAGCGAGAACGACACGGTCGAGCCCTTGTCGCTGCTGTCGATATGAAAGTCGCACTGCTCGCCGTAAATGCTGCGCAGGCGTTTTCTCACGTTGAAAAGGCCCGTGTAGGTCGGGTCGTTGGGGTCTTCGAGTTTTTTGAGCACCTCCGGCGGGAAGCCGTGGCCCTGGTCGCTCACGCGGATATAGGCGCGCTTATCGTCCTGGCGGATGCTGATGGCCACGCGCCGGTCGTCCACGGCGACAAAGCCGTGCCGCACGGCGTTTTCCACGACGGGCTGCAAGATGAGCGGCGGCAGACGCAGCGCGCGCAGATCGTCCGGCAGCTCACATTCGACGTGCAGCGCGCCCTCAAAGCGCGCCTCGGTCAGCATGAGGTAGTTATCCACATTGGAGATCTCCTGCTCGAGCGGGACGAAGGGCTCGTTGATCGTAAGCGTCTGGCGGAAGTAGTTGGCGAGGATCAGAATGGTCTTGCACGCGCGGTCAGGGTCCGTCATGCACAGCGCCGAGATGGTGTTGAGTGCGTTGAAGAGAAAATGCGGGTTGATCTGCGATTGCAGCGCGCGGAATTCCGCCTGCTTGCGCAGTGCGATCTGATGCTCGGTCTCACCGAGCTCCAGCATGACGGAGAAAAACTGCGCAAGGCTCTCGAGCGTTTTGACGTCCGCGTCCAGCACAAGGTTCGGCCCCGTCGGCGCAATGAGAAGCAGCGCGCCGATGACCTGTTCGTCCGTGACGAGGGGGGCGGACAGCATGGCGCTGCGGTGCCCCTTCGAGACCTCCATTACGACCGTTTCCCGCTGGGCCATTGCCTCGCGCGCGGCAATGGGAAGGGGAGTGACAGACAGGTCACAGCCGCTTGCGGCGAGCACCTGTGTTCGGTCGGTCAGCGCGACCTGAAAGTGCGGGAGCTTTTCGCGCACAATGTCCACCGCGCGCTGAAGATCCTCGCGGTTGCGGATGCCCTTTCGCAGATACGGCAGGCATTCCTGCGCGATCAGCAGCGCCACTGCGCGCTGCTCGACAAGCTCGATGGTGAGGTCGCGGTTCAGCCGGTCGAGAATGCGCATGAAGGCGACAAGGCCGACGGAGTTGACGATCATCTTCGGCAGCAAGATCGCCTTTTCGAGCGCGAGCGCCGCGAAAAACGGTTTGGAGAGCAGCAGAATGAGCGCCGCCTGCATGAGCTCGGCAGCGACGGTCAGCAGAATTAGGTCGAGCGTGCGCCGCCCGCGGCGGGCGAAGAGGCGGTAGCTCACCGCACCGAACACGCCGAAGCCAAACGTGCCGATACCGCAGGCGAACGAGGTAAAACCCGCGGGATTGTAAAAGTAGCGGTGAATACCGCTCATCAGCCCCGCGCACACGCCGCTCATAGGGCCGCCGACAAGACCGGCGGCAAGGGTGCTGACGACGCGTGTGTTGACGACCGCTCCCTCGAACGAAAGGCCCGTATACGTGCAGCTGATGGAGAGCAGACCGAAGATGAGCCCCAAAAAGAGCTGATTGTAGACCGAGCGCTCCTGCCGCTTGATCATCAGGCGCAGCGGGCGCAGCTCTGTCAGCACCGTTGCCATCAGCACGAGCAGGCTGATGTTCAGGATGAGAGAAAAGAGCAGATTGTTCTGCATAGGCTGCGCCCCTTCGCTGTTAAGAATTTATATGTCTACAGTATAGCAGCGCCTTTTTCACATTTCAAGAGCGGAAACTTGAAATAAAATCATAGAAAAATCGGATAAACGCAATCTTTCCTCACTTTCCCGTTTACACGCCGAAAATTGCCGTTCACGCGCGGAGAACAACAGTTCCCCGCCAGACTCTTGATTAGTCAAAAAATTCACATATTATTCACATATAGAAAGTGCAGGAGCTGCTCTTTTGAACCAGTACCAACAGAATTAAGGAAAAGGAGAAAAGAAGATGAAAAAGTTTCTATCCCTCGCGCTGGCACTGATCATGGTGCTCTCGCTCGTCGCCTGCGGTGATACCGCTTCCGACAACACCGACAACAGCAATACCGATGCGAATACCGAACAGACCGGCGAGATCAAGGGCCTGACGGCTGAAGAACGCGCCAAGGAGTTCATCACCGTCGGCACCGGCCCGACCTCCGGTATCTACTTCCCCATCGGCGGCGCATTTGCCACCGCCCTCAAGGAGTACGGCTACCAGACCTCCGCTGAGGCGACCAACGCCACCGGCCAGAACATCCAGAACATCTTAAACGGCGACGCCGAGATCGCTATCGCCATGCAGGACGCCGTCATGCAGGCCTACACCGGCACCGGCGCCTATGAGGGCAAGGGCGAGGCCAGCGACCTGCGCGCGCTGATGCGCCTGTGGCCCAACTACGTCCAGCTCGTCACCGTCGAGGGCACGGGCATCAAGTCCGTGGAAGACCTGCGCGGCAAGCGCGTGGGCGTCGGCGCGGCGAACTCCGGCGTGGAGATCAACGCCCGCATGATCCTCAACGCTTACGGCATCACCTATGATGACATCAAGCCCGACTACCTCGCCTACGGTGAAGCCATCGACAACATGAAGAACGGCCAGTGCGACGCCGTGTTCGTCACCTCCGGCCTGCCCAACGCCACCGTGATGGACCTGAGCGTGCAGTATGACATGGTCGTCGTCCCCATTGACGGCGAGGGCCGCGACAAGCTCGTCGAGGAGTATCCGTACTACGCCAAGTCCGTCATCCCCGCTGACACCTATAACAACACCGAGGATGTCGAGGGCCTGTTCGTTTACAACATCATGCTCGTGCGCAAGGACCTGAGCGACGCGATGGTCTACGACATGCTCGAGGGTATCTTCCAGAACATCTCCACCATCAAGGCTTCTCACAACGCCGCGGATAAGAACATCGACATCACCTTCGGTGTGGATGATATCCAGCTCCCGCTGCACCCCGGTGCCGAGGCCTTCTGGAGAGACAACGGCTACATCGACTGATCGCCTCCTCTCTGACGGTCAAGACGCAATAAAAGGC
>OLQL01002000.1_pt1 | contig 15088 bp, 10 predicted proteins | sample 1672971 | NCBI WGS metagenome assembly OLQL01 (sample SAMEA3136742, study PRJEB25190) | human gut metagenome | biome: human gut; feature: human-associated habitat; material: faeces | place: Austria | collected 2013
TAAGGAGCCATCTTAGGGTTCCATCTTCTTGTCTGATGTCCAAAGTGAACACCTGCTTCTAAAAGTTGCTTCATTGAAATAACGCTCATGTTTCTTTCCTCCATTGGTTTTTTACTTCCGCATATGTTGTTATACGTCCCCGAAACCGTCCTGTTACCAGGCTTTGGCACCATCGGGACAAGCCTATGCGTGATTTTTTGCGACTTTTTAATATTACCATAAAGGTTGTCTGTTTGCAAGGATTTTCCTTTTATTTTTCTGCAAACTTTAGCATAAAAAATAAAAAACCGAAACCAGTTACCTGATTCCGGTTTTTATTTTATTTACTTTTCATTATCTGCGCACATAGATCATACCAGACTGTACTGGTCCGACTTTTACAACATCTCCTGTGTGCGGAGCATGAATCATCTGACCATTTCCGATATAAATACCACAATGTGTTGCTGTTGTTACAACATCACCAGGCTGTGGGTTGCTTACCCTTGTCCATCCCATAAATGTAAGAGTTGTACCAAGACGTGTATAGCTTCCTGTCAGACAGTAGCTTACGAATCCTGAACAGTCAAAACTGCTCGGTCCACATGCACCCCATACATAAGGTTTTCCAAGCTGGCTGTATGCTCTGCTTACGATCGTGCCACCATTTGCATTCGATCCGCTTGTTGTATTGCTGCTTGTATTATTACCTGACGGCTTTGTTGTACTACTGCTTGTATTATTACCTGATGGTCTCGATGGTCTCGTTGTATTACTTGTGTTATTTTTGTTGCTCGTTGTATTGTTGCTTGTTGTAGAATTATTTCTGTTAGATGAAGTACTGTTATTAGCTGCAGATGCCTGCTGCTTCTTTGCAGCCTCTTTTGCAGCCTTTTCTGCTGCTTCTTTTGCCGCTCTCTCCGCTGCTTCCTTTGCTGCCGCTTCTGCTGCTGCCTGAATCTCTGAATCAAGATTTGCAACTTCTGCTGATTTGGAAGTAATGAGGTTATTCAGGTTATCACCCTGCTTCTCATATTCAGCCTGCTTGCTTTCCAGTTCTTTCTGATCTTTTTCAAGACTGTCCTTCAAATCTGAAATCTGCTGCTTCGTCTCTACATATTCCTGTAACTGTTTTCTGTCATAACTATGTACATTCTGAACATACTCTGCTTTGCTCAAGAGATCTGTAAAATCATCCGATGTGACCAATGTTTCAAACGCTGAATCATTACCGGCTTCGTACATATATTTAATACGCTTCTTCATTGCTGCATACTGTTCTTTTTCTTTCTTCTGCGCAACTACCAGATCACTCTGTGCTTTTGTAATATCCTCACCTGTCTGGATCAATTCACTTTCCAGTGTATTAACCTTTCCCATCAATGTTGTAAGCTGTGACTGCAACGAACTGACTTCATTCTGTTTTGATGCTTTTTCCTTCTTCAAATCATCGACAGACGGTGCTGCCAGAACCGGTGTTACAATCATTGAACTTGTCACCACTGCTGTGATCAATCTGATTCCGTGTTTATTCATACTCACTCTTCTTTCTTATTTGTTTTAATTATTTTCCCCTCGTCATGAGAACAATCTCTCACATCTGTTCCCTATTATAGCGCACACAAATACAAATTGCAACATTTTTTAATAATTTCGTAACATTTAACAGGCCGGAACATATGCTTCCGGCCTGTTTCTTCTTATTGTAAATTGTACTCGCAGATTATTCAAGAATTTTTCATCTTTATCTTATTTTCCAGTTCTGTTCAGACACATAATCGTTTACTGCACATACATATTCGTATATCCCATCAGACTGATATCCACTTCTCTTGCCGCTTCACGGCCCTCACGGATTGCCCATACAACCAGCGATTGTCCTCTGTGCATATCTCCTGCCGTGAATACATTTTTCACATTCGTGTCATATTTTCCCGGCGCGGTTTTCACATTCGTACGTTCATTTACTTCCACACCAAATGCTTTCGTGACATAGTCCTGGCTTCCAAGGAATCCGGCTGCGATTAATACAAGATCTACATCTACTGTATATTCACTTCCGGCTACTTCCGTCATCATCATACGTCCTGTCTTTTCATTTTTCTTAGGCTCTAATTTTACCAGAACTGCCTTGCAGACTTTTCCTTTTTTGTCTTTTTTGAATTCTTTTACCGTTGTCTGGTAGACTCTCGGGTCATGTCCGAAGACAGCGGCAGCTTCCTGCTGTCCGTAGTCCGTCTTGCAGACTCTCGGCCATTCCGGCCAAGGGTTCATCTCGGTACGTTCATCCGGAGCTTTCGGCATCATCTCAAGCTGCAGCACACTCTTGGCTCCGTGTCTCATGGATGTTCCCACGCAGTCATTTCCGGTGTCTCCGCCACCGATGACCATAACATTTTTCCCTTTTGCGGAAATGTATGTACCGTCTTTCAGGTTTAGATCATAGGTTCCGTCTGCATTCTGTTTTGCATTTTTCCAGAGTGCTTTTGTGGTTGATTTCAGGAAATCCACTGCAAAATAGATTCCTTCGGCTTCTCTTCCCGGAACTTTTATATCTCTTGGGTTGGATGCACCGCAGCAAAGAACCACACGATCAAATTCTTTTAATAATGTAGCCGCTTTCTTATCTTTTCCGATATTACATCCGATCACGAACCGGATTCCTTCTTCTTCCATAATCGCAATCTTCCGGTCAATGAACTGCTTTTCCAGTTTCATATTCGGGATGCCGTAACGGAGAAGTCCACCGATCTTATCCTCTCTTTCAAAGACCGTCACACTGTGACCTCTTCTGTTCAGCATATCGGCCGCCGCAAGTCCGGATGGCCCCGATCCTACAATCGCTACCTTCTTTCCGGTTCTTACTTTCACCGGTTTTGCCGTTGCGTAACCTTTTTTATATGCATTTTCAACAATGCTGTATTCATTCGCCTTACTTGAAACTGCCTCTCCGTTCAGTCCACATGTACATGCCGCCTCACAAAGTGCCGGGCAGACTCTGGATGTAAATTCCGGAAAGTTATTCGTCTTTTTCAGTCTGTAATATGCCTCTTCCCAGTTCTCGTGAAAGATCAGATCATTCCACTCCGGTACCAGGTTATGAAGCGGGCAGCCACTTGCCATTCCCATCAGCATCTGACCGGACTGGCAGAACGGTACACCGCACGCCATACATCTGGCTCCCTGCAGTTCCTGTTCTTCTTTTGACAGAGGTGTATGAAACTCTTTAAAATGCTTAATTCGTTCTTTTGAATCTTCAGCCGGCTTATCCTGTCTGTCATAATCCATAAATCCTGTTGCTTTTCCCACTGTTCTTACCCCCTATCTTCCTTCTTTGATCGCATAAAATGCTTCTGTCTTTGCCTGTTCACTGCTCATGCCCTGTTCTTCCATCTGAAGAATCGTTGTCAGCATCCGCTCATAATCGATTGGAATGATCTTCTTGAATTTTGGAAGGTATTCTGTAAAGTTATCCAAGATCTTCTTACCAAGTTCGGAATTGGTATTGGCAACATGTTCTTCGATCATGCTCTTTAATTCTCCGACATCCATCTTGGTTGTCACATGTTCGATATGGACCATCTCTTTATTGACTCTTGTATAGAGATCATTTTCCATATCCAGTACATAAGCGACACCGCCGCTCATGCCGGCTGCGAAGTTTTTACCTGTTCCACCAAGAACAGCTACACGCCCGCCTGTCATATATTCACATCCGTGATCTCCGACACCTTCCACAACAGCTGTTGCGCCGGAGTTACGCACTGCAAATCGTTCTCCTGCCACACCGTTGATGAATACCTTACCACTTGTCGCACCGTAGAGTGCAACGTTACCGATGATGATATTCTCTTCGGCTTTATAACGGATTCCTTTCGGCGGATATACGACAAGTTTACCACCTGACAATCCTTTACCGAAGTAGTCATTACTGTCACCTGTGAGTTCCAGTGTCAGTCCCTTTGGAATGAATGCACCAAATGACTGTCCGCCGGCACCTTTACAATGTACTACATAACTGTCTTCATCCAGACCTTCCGGATATCTTCTTGTAATCTCTGAACCAAAGATTGTTCCGAATGTACGGTTTGTATTTGTTACATCTATTTCAATGCTTCTCTTCTGTTTCTTTTCTACAGCAGGAAGAAGTTCTTTTACCAGAACTTTTTCATCCAGTGTCTTTTCAAGTTCAAAGTCAAAGACTTTCTTCGGATTGAAGGTCATCGGTGTCTTTGTGCCTTCATAAGGATTATCCAGAATCTGCTCCAGATTCAGTGTGGATGCACGTTCTGATGTTGGCACATCCTTCACCTTCAGAAGATCTGTTCTTCCTACCAGTTCATCCAGTGTACGGACACCGAATTTTGCCATATATTCACGAAGTTCCTGTGCGATAAAGCGCATGAAGTTCACAACATATTCCGGTTTTCCGCGGAAACGCTTTCTAAGTTCCGGATTCTGTGTTGCAACTCCGACCGGGCAGGTATCCAGATTACATACACGCATCATTACACATCCCATTGTTACCAGCGGTGCGGTAGCAAATCCGAATTCTTCTGCTCCAAGGATGGCTGCGATCGCCACGTCACGGCCGCTCATCAGCTTACCGTCTGTCTCGATGCGGACTCTTTCTCTCAAACCATTTTGGATCAGCGTCTGATGTGTCTCGGCAAGTCCAAGCTCCCACGGAAGTCCGGCATTGTGGATCGAACTTCTTGGTGCCGCACCGGTTCCTCCGTCATATCCGGAGATCAGTATCAATCCGGCTCCTGCTTTGGCAACACCGGCTGCTACGGTACCAACGCCGGCTTCTGATACCAGTTTCACCGTAATCCTTGCATCTTTATTCGCATTCTTGCAGTCATAAATGAGCTGTGCAAGGTCCTCGATGGAATAGATATCATGATGTGGCGGTGGCGAGATCAGACTGACTCCCGGTGTAGAATGACGGGTCTTGGCAATCCATGGATATACCTTTCCTCCCGGCAGATGTCCGCCTTCTCCTGGTTTTGCCCCCTGTGCCATCTTGATCTGGATCTCCTGTGCACTTACCAGATATCTGGAAGTTACACCGAATCGTCCGGAAGCGACCTGCTTGATTGCGGAACAGCGGTTGGTATCCAATCGTTCAATTTCTTCTCCACCTTCACCACTGTTGGATTTACCATGTAACTGGTTCATCGCGATTGCCAGTGTCTCATGTGCTTCTTTGGAAATAGAACCGTAAGACATGGCCCCTGTCTTGAAGCGTTTTACGATCTCATCTACGCTTTCTACTTCTTCAATCGGAATGCCTTTCTTCGGATAATTGAATTCCAGCTGTCCACGTATATTAATATGTTCTCCCTCTGCATTAACCATATCCGTATACTGTTTGAACATATCATAATCACCACGTCTTGTAGATTCCTGAAGCATATGGATCGTCTGTGGATTATAGAGATGTCTCTCTCCACCACTCTTTAACTTATGCTGTCCGACGCTGTTCAGTGTCATATCAACTTCCAGTCCAAGCGGGTCAAATGCCTGAGAATGGCGTGCAATATAATCCGCCGCAATTTCTTCGATTCCGATGCCGCCGATACGACTGACCGTGTCCGTAAAATACTTGTCAATGAATTCCTGTTTCAGTCCGATTGCCTCAAAAATCTTAGCTCCCTGATAAGACTGGATTGTAGAAATACCCATCTTGGATGCAATCTTTATAATTCCTCCCAGCACTGCATTGTTATAATCATCAACTGCCGCATAATAGTCTTTCTGAAGCATATCGGTATCAATAAGCTGTTTGATGGATTCATGTGCAAGATACGGGTTGATCGCACATGCACCATAACCGATCAGTGTCGCAAAATGATGTACTTCTCTTGGTTCTCCCGTCTCCAGAACAATTCCCACAGACGTACGTTTCTTCGTACGTACCAGATGCTGCTGCAATCCGGAAAGTACCAGAAGTGACGGCATTGCCACATGATATTCATCCACTCCTCTATCTGAAAGGATCAGGATGTTAGCCCCTTCGCGGATAGCTCTGTCAACTTCGATGAACAGATAATCAATTGCTTTTTCAAGGCTCGAATTCTTATAATAGATTGTCGGGATCTCTGCAACCTTGAATCCGTCTTCTTTCATATTTTTAATCTTCAGAAGGTCTGTCTCTGTAAGGATCGGGTTGTTGACCTTCAACATCTTACAGTTCTCTGCTTTTTCTTCCAAAAGGTTACCATCTTCGCCAATATAAACCGTTGTGGATGTAACGACCTTCTCACGGATGGCATCGATCGGAGGGTTGGTTACCTGTGCAAAACGCTGTTTGAAATATCCGAACAGATTCTGATGCATATCTGACAATACCGCAAGCGGTGCATCGATACCCATAGCAGCCGTTCCTTCCGCACCATTCTTCGCCATATTCAGGATGGATGTCTTTACTTCTTCATAAGAATATCCAAATGCTTTCTGAAGTCTTCTGCATTCTTCTGCCGTATAAGAAGGAACTTTCTGATTCGGGATCTTCAGATCTTTTAACTCGATCAGATTGTTGTCCAGCCATTCACCATATGGCTGTCTGCTTGCGTAAGTCTCTTTCAGTTCTTCGTCATCAATGACTTTTCCTTTTTTGATATCAACCAGAAGCATCTTGCCAGGATGCAATCTTTCTTTTACTACAATTTTCTCCGGTGGAATATCTAAAACACCAACCTCTGAGGAAAGGATCAGTGTATCGTCATCCGTAATATAATATCTGGATGGGCGCAGCCCGTTTCTGTCAAGTACGGCTCCCATGCAGTCACCGTCACTGAACAGAATAGACGCAGGTCCGTCCCATGGTTCCATCATGGTTGCATAATACTGATAGAAATCTTTCTTTTTCTGGGAAAGGTTTCTGTTGTTCGCCCATGGTTCCGGAATTGCGATCATTACTGCAAGCGGAAGATCCATGCCACTCATAACCATGAACTCAATTGCATTGTCAAGCATTGCTGAATCGGAACCGCTGGTATTAACTGCCGGAAGTACTTCGTGAAGTTTTCCTTTCATACACTCAGATTCCATATTCTCTTCTCTGGCACGCATCTTGTCCGTGTTGCCACGGATGGTATTGATCTCACCGTTATGTACGATGAAACGGTTCGGATGTGCTCTCTCCCAGCTTGGATTCGTGTTCGTACTGAATCTGGAATGAACCAGTGCGATCGCAGAGTCATAATCAGGATCCTGCAGATCCGGGAAGAACAGACGAAGCTGATCTACCAGGAACATTCCTTTATAAGCGATAGTACGGCTGGAAAGGGATGCCACATATGTATCATCTGCACTCTGCTCAAATACACGTCTTACAATGTAAAGCTTACGGTCAAAATCAATACCCTGTTCTACTTTCTTTGGCCTTTCAATAAATCCCTGCATAATGCACGGCATACATTCAACTGCTCTGCTTCCAAGTACATCTGCCTTTACCGGAACTTCTCTCCATCCAAGGAAATTCATTCCTTCGTTTTTGACGATGACTTCAAAAATCTTCTTTGCCTGATTCCTTTTTAATTCGTCCTGCGGGAAGAAGAACATTCCCACTCCATAATCTCTTTCAGAACCTAAAAAGATGCCGAGAGGTTTACAGACTTTAGAGAAGAATCTGTGAGAAACTTGTAATAAGATTCCAACTCCATCACCTGTCTTACCTTCGGCATCCTTGCCAGCTCTATGTTCAAGATTTTCAACGATTTTCAATGCGTTTGCCACTGTATCGTGACTTTTCTGTCCTTTGATATTAACGATCGCACCGATTCCACAGTTATCATGTTCGAATTCGGAACGATACAGTCCATGATGCTGGACTACATTTCCTTCTTTCATACACCTGTTCCTTTCTTTTGTTTTTTCCTACTATATCACAAGGTTTTACTATTGTAAAGAGGAAAATTTCCCTAAATTGTCAGATTATTAGTCTTCTTTATATTTTGCACAAAAAAATCTGACAATTTACATTGTCAGATTTTCATTTTCAGTCTTTAGCTCCGGTTTTTCTTCAATCCGCTGGATCAGAACAAACATTGTTGATGCGATCATTGCACATACAACCGTGATCACACCGATCCGCATGTTATCTTTCAACATCCAGTTATAGAGTCCGTATCTGGTAGCCAGTACAGACAACAGGTTCATCGCCATATGTGCTGCTGCCGGTGCCTTCAGCGAACCGTATTTTTCATATACATATGCCAACATCAGTCCCAGTAAAAATCCATAAAGCATCTGTACCAGATTCACATGTAATACACCAAATACAACTGATGAATAAACCATCGCATATACAAACGAACTTTCCTTTTCCATTCTTCTGAAGAACAGTCCTCTGAATACATATTCTTCACAAATCGGAACCAGTACTGCCAGACATAAGATCTGTATAGCAAGCGGCGCCGAATACATGGCATTCATCGTTGTCTTGTAGCTTGCATCTACCGCAGACAGATTCCCGATGATGATCAGGTTATTCAGTCCCAGGCTCATGGCAAGTGCCATAATAAGCGCCGCCGGATATTTCCACAAAGGTGCTTTTTTATCCGGTATGATACCTGCTTTTTTCTCTTTCTTTCTGTCACCGTGATACAAAATTGCCATCACAGGAATCGTAACAAGCGCTGACAGACCTTCCACCCATGTTGTATAATCAATATATTTATTCAACATCTTCTCATAAAAGCCCATCAGCTTATTCTGATCAGACATCAATGCTTCTAATGCCGCCTGCGTCTGATAATGCGTCTTCATATATGCCACCATCATGGCCGCCATGACTACCATGCCTACACCGATTCCAATTCCCCATTTGATCAGGAGTGGACCCCACATCTTCCAGAAACGCTTTCCCGGTGTCTCAATTGGCTTTCGCTTTTTATCCTGCTCCTGGTGATAATGGTATCCTGGCTGGTCGTGTCCGTTCTGCCATTCTTCCATAATTATCCTCACTTTCATCTGTTGCTTCGTATCATATACTGTTCTATTCTACTTCTGCGTGAGGAAACATGCAATAAAAAAACTATAAACTTTTTACAATTTAATCTTAACTACATCAACATCCAGATTCCATAAGAATTTATCCAGATCCTTAAAGGATATGAATACTGTTGCTGTATTTTCCAGTGGATGAATTCCCATACTTTTACATCTGCTTAAGTTTTTATCGATAAAGAATTCCACCGCATGTTCCGTATCGTTCATCAGGGCAAAAGGTGTAACGCTTCCCTGTTTTACACCAAGATATTTTTCCAGACGTTCTTCGGAAGCAAAGCTTAATGTTCCTGCCCCAAGCTGTCTTCCCAGTGCCTTCAGATCTACCTTTGTCTTCTCATCAGCTGTGATCAGGAAATGTCTCTTTCCCTTTGAATCTCTTAAGAATAAGTTCTTACACAATGTTCCTTTTTCCGGGAGTCCCAGCCGGTCCATATCCTCCATTGTATGCACGGGCTCGTGTTCTACCACCTCGTACTTAATTCCCATCTTGTTTAACGCATCATATACTCGCTGTTTCTGGTCTTCCATGCTGTTACTCCTTTCTAATTCGAATAGTGTACTACAATATTGGCAGTCACCATTCCCTTTCCTGTATTTTTATACACATAATCATCAAAAGCATTATACGAAGCCGCATCTCCGGCTTTCAGCACATATTCATGATCTTTAAAGATCAGTGTCAATTCTCCGGAATACACGGTAATGAATTCTCTCGTACCATTCATCTGGCGGTTCGCCTGCATCATGCCTCCCTCGTCAAATTCCAGGTCAAATATCTCAAAATCCTGTCCTTCCCGGAAGCTGAAAATCGGATAAAGACGATATCTTCCATCATCACCCGCCAAAGGATCTACTTCTTTCTTGCCAGTTCCGAAAAACGGCTGCGGTTTATCTGCGGTAAATGCCGTTACCGGTACTTTCAATCCCAGTGCCAGCTTATACACCGTCGATATCGTAGGATTCACTTCTCCTCTTTCCAGCTGACTTAACATACTTTTGCTGATTGTGGTAAGGGATGACACCTGTTCCAGACTCAGTCCTTTTCCTTTTCGGATATCTTTCAGATTCTCTGCGATCAATTCATTCAAACGATCCAATTCATGTCCCTCCCTTTTGCAAAATTCCTGTATATAGAATTTTTATCTATTATATTGCATATTTTTTTTAAAGTAAAGAGACTGCAGAACTTTATTCCTGATTTTGTCTGCAATCTCTTTTATTTCAGCATCTATTTACTTTAAGTCAATATAATTGTGACTTAAAAGTTCTTCTACAACTGCTTCATAGCGATCCAGTTTCTCTGCTTTCCGGATCTTTTTCAGCTGTTTTTCCTTATCCGGGAACAATGTCCCAAGATAACACCAGAGTTCTTTCATCTTGAACAGCACATTCTTATCCCCACAGCTTACCTCCTGGTAATCCTGATAGATCTGATCATGGAACGCTCTTAATTTCTTCGCATCGATCTTTTTTTCTCCGGATTCCATGATTTCAATCAGTTCCGGATTTCTCAAAATTCCGCGCCCCAGCATGATACAGGAGGCCTCTGGAAAACGCTTCTTTAATTTTTCCATATCCTCTGTTATAAAAATATCACCGTTATAACACAACGTGTGCTTACATTCCTTCACTGCATCCGCAAATGCATCCAGATCCGGATGTCCTTTATAAAACTGCTGCTGTACTCTCGGATGTACGATCAGCTCTTCCAACGGATACTGGTTATAAATCCTCAAAAGTTCTCCCCACTCATCTGCATCAAATTTTCCGATTCTTGTCTTTATGGATATCTTCACATCTGCTTTTGCATAAATCTCATCCAGAAACCGGTTCAGTTCTTCTGTGTGGATCAGAAATCCCGAGCCGCGTCCTTTCGATACTACCGTCTTGGACGGACAGCCAAGATTCAGGTTCACCTCATCATATCCATACCCTTTTAACTTTTCTACCGTATCCAGAAATCCCTTTGCGTCATTTGTCAGGATCTGCGGAACCAGGTTCATCCCCGGATTGTGTGCCGGCAGAATATCATTCTTCTCTCTCGTATTAAAATCCTTTTTGGTATGCGGAACCAGAAAAGGAGTGAAATATTTCTCCATCGGACGGTAATGTGTATGATATGCTCTCCTGTATATATAAGTTGTAATTCCTTCTAATGGCGCAAGATAATACTTCACCTTTGTATCCTCCTGATCATTATCATTTTATTATTCTGTCCGCGGCGACCCGCTCAATTTCACAGACCGTCAGCCTGTAGTCTTTTACCCGGAACTTAATCTCATACCCGGCATACTCCATTCCATATACTCTGTCCGGATCATTCTGATAAGACGGTCTCGGATCTTCTGCGAGGATTTCCCGCACGCATCCCTGCTGTTCATTTGGAAGTTTTAACAGAAGTTTCTCCGGTATCTCTACCTCCAGCGCATAACCCTTCACCCGGTCGGCGAATCCGCCTCTGGCATCCGGCATACAGTCCACATACGGCAGATATGGCTTGATATCCAGTATCGGCGTTCCATCCATCAAATCTGCTCCTTCGACTTCAACAACCATACCTTTTTCCGGACGTTTCTCGATCCCAAGCAGCCTGACACAGGACAATCCGATCGGATTCGGCCGGAACGGCGACCTGGTTGCGAATACACCGCACCGCTTATTCCCGCCAAGTCTCGGCGGACGTACCGTCGGACTCCAGTTCTCCCTGACCACCTCTGAAAATTCCCAGATCAGCCACAGATGCGAATATTCTTCCAGTCCTTTTAGTGCCTCTTCTTTGCGGTATTCTGGCTCGAATACAATTGTTCCTTTTGTACTTACAAGTCCCGACTGCCTTGGAATTCCAAATTTCGTTGGAAAGTCGGTATGGATTCTTGCTATATATTCTAACTTTTTCAACTGCTCCGCTCCTTATTCCTCATCCAGATATTCTTTCAATCTGGCAATCTCTTCTTTGTGCCCGGCATCATCAAGCGGCGTCTCCAGGTAGAATGGCAGATCTTTAAGCTTCGGATGGCGCAGCACATTCAGAAGTGCCTCCAGCCCAATCTCACCTTCTCCTATCACTGCATGCCGGTCCTTCCTGGAACCGAAAGGCATCAGACTATCATTCAGATGAATCGTTCTTAATAATTCAAGTCCCAATATCCGGTCAAATTCATCCAGTACCCCGTCCAGATCATGGACAATATCATATCCCGCCGCGAACACGTGACAAGTATCCAGGCAGATTCCAATCCGCTCCGGGTGCTGTACGCCGTCTCGGATCTGCTTTAACTGTTCAAAACGGTATCCGATCTCTGTCCCTTTTCCACTCATTGTTTCCAACAGAACCTTAATATTCTCCGTTCCTGTAATCGCCTGATCAAGTCCACGGATAATATTGGTAATCCCGGCTTCTTCTCCGATCCCGGTATGACTGCCCGGATGGAATACCAGGTTTTCAATCTTCAGTTCGTCCATACGTCTGATATCTTCCCGGATCACCGTACAGGCAAATTCATATGTCTTTTCCGTCGCACTCGCCAGATTCATCGTATACGGCGCATGTGCAAGAACCGGACCGAATGCATGGCTTTTACGGATCTGCTGGAATTTCTCTACTTCTTCTTGTGCATAAGTTTTATAACTGGATCCACGCGGGTTTCTGCTGAATATCTGCATCGTATTGGCATTCATCTTTACTACATTTTCCGCAGTCTTCGCAATTCCTCCCGCAATGGACATATGTGTCCCGATTGTATACATTATTTTCCTCCCAAAAATAGGCGTCAGAGAACCAGCATACGCCAGTCCGCTAACGCTCATTATATCATGATTTTTATTTCAGCAAAAGAATCTCTTTTTCCGGCAGTTTCAGATAATCCGGAATGCCCTTTTCTGTAAGTTCGTCCCATAGATTTTTCTGTACATACCAGCAGATATCATCACTTTCTTCTGTCTCACCTTTTAAGAAATATTTCCATTCAAATGGAAATTCTGCCTTTCCTTTTTCTTTAACCGGAATGCAGTTATCTTCTCTTTCGCCCCACACCGGGATGAATTCGTGTGCACGAAGCCCGATATGTGTAATCTCTGCATCGATCTCCTGTTCCAGATGAAGCCTTGTGCCCCAGTCCGGGATCTCGATACTGTGTTCATCCAACCTTTTTACCCGAACAATGTTCTTACATCCGGTAAGCCTTGCTGCTTCCACCTGTTCTGGGCAGTCAAAGATTGCCTTTGTGTCACCGTAACAGATCTGTTTCCCGTCATCAATGACCAGAAGTTCCTCGCTGAACCGGTAGATCTCATCCCTGCTGTGGGACACCAGGATCACCGTTCCGTCATAATCGCTTAAGAGTTCCATCATCTCCTGCTGCAGACGGTCTTTTAAGAAGACATCCAGTGCCGAAAATGGTTCATCGAGAAGAATAACGGATGGTTCGTATGCCATGATCCTCGCCAGCGCAACTCTCTGCTGCTGCCCGCCGGAAAGCTCTCTCGGAAGTCTTTTTTCCAGTCCCTCCAGGCGGAAATGACGGATCATCTTCTGTACCTGTTCCTGCTTCTTCTTTTTGTTACCGGCAAGTCCGGCTCCGACATTCTGCTCCACGGTCATCGTTGGGAACAATGCATAGTTCTGGAACATATATCCGACATTTCTCTTCTGTGGTTTTAAGCAGATCCTGGAATCAGAATCATACAGGACATGATCGCCAATCTGGATATGCCCCTGGTCTGGGTGCTCAATTCCCGCAATGCTTTTCAGAGTCAGACTCTTTCCGCTTCCGGAAGCACCGAGGATTCCGATTCTTTTCTTCGTGGATTTCCAGTGTACATCCAGCTCGTACTCTCCAAGTTTTTTATGTATCTTTACTTCCATCGCCATCTGTCATTCCTCCTACCATCTCCGGATATTCTTCGTATTCTGACCGGTCACCAGATTCATAAGGACAATCAGCACGAATGCAACCAGCATAATGATCACAACCCAGATGCCCGCCGTCAGATAATTGCCGTCCTGGATAACCATTGCGATCCTCTGGGAAATGGTTCCCGTCTTTCCCGGAATATTGCCCGCAAGCATGGATGTTGCACCATATTCTCCAAGCGCTCTTGCAAATGTCAGGATCGTACCCGCTACCAGTCCCGGTCCTGCGGATGGGACTGCAACCTTCCAGAAGATCTTATATTCCGGCATACCAAGTGTTCTTGCCGCATGGATCAGATTCACATCGATCTGTTCGAATGCCGCTCTTGCATTTCTGTACATCAGCGGAAATGCGATCACGGTCGCTGCTATGATACAGCCAGCCCAGGTCTGTACAACTTTGATGCCAAATTGTTCGTACAGCAGGATACCAAACGGACGTCTTCTGCTGAACAGAAGAAGCAGGAAGAATCCTGCTGCCGTCGGCGGCAGTACCATCGGCAGTGTCAGGATCCCATCTGCAATTGCTTTCACTTTCGGTCCTGCCTTGATTACTCTTCTTGCGGCAAACAGGCCAAGAAAAAATGAGAATATCGTTGCAACAATTCCCGTCTTTAACGACACATATAGTGGACTGTAATCCAGTCCTTTCAGTATTTCTACCACTGCATCCATGTAACTTCCTCCTGTTTCATCTATTACATACTTCGAAAAACAGAAAACATGCAGCCACAACTGCCTGCATATTTTCTTTCATACTATGAAGCTTCTTATCTTTCTACGTCTGTGTCGAAATAGTATGCATCGAAGACTTTCTTAGTCTTGTCAGATAATACGAATTTGTAGAAGTCTTTTGCGGCTGCAGTCTGTGTCTTATCTGCTTCGTCATTCTGTACCTGACAGATTGGGTAGATAACATCACCTGTCAGATCATAGCTTACAACCTGAAGGATATTCAGTTTGTCTTCGTATCCATAAGTATCTGAATAGTATGTTGTTCCAACTTCACAGGATCCTTCTGCTACTGCTGTAAGTACTTTACTTACGTTATCTTCCTCACTAATCTCCACTCCACCAAGTGCCTGTGATACTTGATCTGTTGTAATGGCATCTACTTCACCGTCAGCCTTTAATGTTCCAAGATTTACCAGTGCCTGTCTTGTATATTTTCCAACCGGA
>OLQL01002007.1_pt1 | contig 15035 bp, 6 predicted proteins | sample 1672971 | NCBI WGS metagenome assembly OLQL01 (sample SAMEA3136742, study PRJEB25190) | human gut metagenome | biome: human gut; feature: human-associated habitat; material: faeces | place: Austria | collected 2013
CCCCGCCGGTACATCGCCTTCATGTCGAGCAGCAGTCCGTAGAACAGATGCTCCCGGAAGGCGGGAATCACCCGCGGCGTCCGGTAGCCGTAGGCAGCGCCCTGCACGTCACCGGCGCCCAGCGGCGTGAAATCGTCGGTCCGCGGCTCCACCGACACGTCCGGAAGCGCCCCGGCATCAGCCGCCGCAAACAAATCGCCTCCGTCGGACAGCGAACCGCCCCCGTCGGACAGCGCAAAGGCGCTTCCCGAACCCGACGAAGCCTTATCTTTGACGTTGGCCGCGGCAACGGTCGACTTGAGCAGCGACTGTTGCAGGTTGCGGGCATGTTCCGTCAGCGGTTCGCGCGAACGGATCCGCTCCTCGAACCACGCCACGAGGTCCTTCGCCATGCGGTCGGCCGTGTAGGGATCGTCGGCCTTCGAAGCCGCGAGGTCCAGCGTTCCGAGTTTTTCAAGAAGCGTGCGCGCGGTCCGGCGCTGGAGGTATTCGCACGCCTGCACACGGTTGTAAACGTTCTTCGACACTCCCTGCCGGTCGATCCAGCCGAGGTCGGCGGTCAGGGCGAGCGCCTCGCGCAGGGCACGCCGCTGCACTTCGCGCGGCACGGCCGTACAGGCGGGCCGGGCCGTCCCCTCATAGACCGGATTCATATAGACGCCCCCGATGTAGCGCATCAGCTGCGAGGCGAGGGCGTTGACGCGCAGAACCATGTCCGTGAGCAGCTCCTCGCGGAACTTGTAGTCGCCGTCGCGGCCCGAAAGCCACTCGTCGCCGTGCTCGGCGACATATTTCAGATTGGCCGATTGCAGGGCCACGCTCCGGAACAGATCGTCGCCCAGGTCTCCGGCCCCCACGCGGGGATCGTAAGCCCCCGAGGCGTACTGCGCGAAGAAAAAACGAGGGTCGCCCTCCTTCGAGGCGAGCAGGCGGCGCAGCTCCGGGGCTTCGTCCTGCGGCGTCACGGCTCCCGGAACGGGTTTGTAGAGCCACTCGACTGCCAGATAATCGTAAGGTCCCAGCGCATCGGCCACGAGCTTCACGCCGCGCTCCTTGTCGCCCGGCTGTGCGACGACGTTGTAGAACACGTCGTCGGTGATCGATGACGCCAGGCCGTTTTTCCGCGTAAACGACGGCGAGCGCAGCGAGTCGGTCGGATAGGCCGACGAGGCGGCGTAGTTGGGCATCACGCCGAAGGCCGAGGCCGCACGGCGGGCCACCATGACCGTCAGGGCGTCGGCGATCTGACGCGCCGAAGGCTGCGTGGTGCGCGCCTCGGGATCGGCGGCCGACAGCGTCAGGAGCAGCTCCTTCTGAATGGCGGCCGTGAAATTGAAGGGCACGAAGATGTCGGTCCCGAGAATTTCGCCGCTGCGCGGATCGACCCACGAGGCGGTGTAGAGTTCCGAATTGGAGGTTCCCGTGCGCCGCACGCAGTTGTTATAGAGGCTGTTGTCGTTGAAAGCCGGATCGGCCGGGAAAGGCTCTACCCGCACGACATCCTCGCAGCCGATCTTCGAGAAGGCGTCGTTCCACAGCAGAAGCCCCCGCTCGACGGCGGCGTAGGCCGAAGCGTCGAAGGCCGTGTCGACGTAGAATACCACGGGACGCACCTTCCCCGCGCTGTCGACGATCGAACGGCGGCAGGCGTAATAATCGGTCTTGGCTTCCTGCTCCCGGTCCGAGAAGCGTTTGAACGCCTTGGCCGCCAGACCGAGCCGCTGGTCGCAAAGCCTCATCCGCCGTTCGGGATCGCCCAGCACGCGGAGCGTGCGGCGGGCGACGATCGACTGGGGCTTGTCCTTCCACAGGTCGAGCACACCGAGGAAGCTGACCGTCGTGCCGTAGGAAAGCTCTCCCACCACCGAAACGCACCCCTTTCCGCCCGTCACGCCGGTCAGCATCGAACGGTCTTTCTTGTAATCGGCCTTGGCCGTCATCCAGCCGCCGTAGGTGTTGCCGCCCTCGGGGTCGATCGGGCGCAGGCGTTTGGCGTCCCCGACGAAAAGCGCCGTGACGTCGACGACGGACGACTTCCTGTCGGGCGTGCGGGCCTTCACGGCATACGAGGCCGCGATCGGGCCGATGTTGCTCCGCCCGACGGCCTCACGCATCGCGGGGCTGCCGTCGACGATCACCACCGGAGCGAACTCCCGCATGTAGAGGAGCGTGTCGCTCTTCCCGCGGCCGAACTCGACCATGTAGGGCGGCACGGGCTGCTGATGGGCCAGCCCGTCGCCGGGATCGCCCGTGCGCTCGATCGTCGTGGTGATCATCAGCCCCCGGCCGAGCAGCGAATCGGGCAGTTCGAGGTAGAGTTTGTCCGCAGCCAGGTGCAGGGTCAGCCCGCCTCCGCGGACAGTCTCCACCCGCTTGTCCTTGAACAGTTTCTCGTAGGGAGTCGCCTTGGCGGCGGTATCGGCCTCCTGCTTCTTTTTCTTGTCGCGCTTCTTGTCCCCGGCCCCGGCTTCCACGGCGGCCGAACCGGCCGCCCGGACGGGCAGAGACGCCGCCGGCAGCAGCAGGATACCCGCCAGCAGCGAAAGAAAAGCTATCTTAAACAGTTTCGTCATGATCCGGAAGGTTTATTTTTTCAACGCTTTCTCGATGTTGCGCAGCAACAGTTCGTAGTGCAGGCGCGCTTCGCCCGTCGCCGAAGCGCTCTTCGAGCGGAGCATCGCGCGCAGTTCGAGCAGCGCGGCGTAATCCCCGGCCTCGGTGTTGCGCGGGTCGTAATAGTTCAGGCGCGGAGAGCCGTAACCCAGCAGCGGCGCAGTGTCGACGCGGTGCGCGGCGGAAAACGCTTCGAAGGGATCGCGGTCCCAGCACTCCCCGCAGGCGGTGAGCGCCGCGGTGCGGGCCGCATGCTCCTCCAGGAAGGCGGGAACGGGTATCAGTCCCTCGTCGGACACCAGCTTCTTCTCCTCCCGCGCCCCGGTCCCGGTGTATTTCAGCCCGGCCGAAAGACCGAGACTGCGGACGTATTCGCGCTGGAGCATCATCTCCAGCGCATCGGGCGTGCGGCCCTTCAGCGTCGAAGCCCACACGAAGTCATAGACATCCCTGCGGCACTCCTCGGGCGTGTAGGCGTCCTTTTCGGCCAGCGCGGCACTCAAAGCCACACGCGCCGGGGCGGCCACGACGACCGACACCAGCGAGGCCATGATCGACTCGGCGGGCGAGCCCATCAGCGGCATGTCGCGGATCAGCTCGGCGTTGTCCAGCCACTTCATGTCCTTGAGCTGCGCGAGGCAGAACAGCAGGGCTTCGCGCTGGCGTTCGCGCGGCACGCTGCGGTAGGCCTCCACGGGATCGCCCTCCATCTTCTCGGCGAAGTAGATGCCGCCGACGTTGGCCAGCACGTGGTTCAGGTAGCGGATGTACTGCGTGAGCACCTCGTCGTAGAGGGTGCGCCGCTGGGAGAAATCGGGGTCCTGGGCACCGATCCAGGCGTTCATGCTGCCGAGAATGTATTTCAGATTGGCGATGCCGTAGCCCGAGGCCTTCACGGCGTCATCGCCCAGGTCCTCCGACTGCGAACGGGGGTCGATCGAGCGGCTGAACTGCTGCTTGCCGAAACGGTAGACCGAATCGGCGGCGGCCTCGGTCATCCACTTCGAAGTGACGGCATACTCGTCGACAGCCGTCGCAGCGTCGGGCACGGGCGCGTAGAGCCACTTCACGGCGTAGTAGTCGTAGAGGCCGAAACGCGGCGGGGTGAGTTTCACGCCGCGCTCCCGATCCCCGGGCCGGGCCACATAGTTGAAACGTGCATAGTCCATGATCGAAGTGGTCGTTCCGTACTTCTGCGTGAACGACGGCGAGCGGAGCGAATCGACCGGAATCACCGCCGAGGCGCTCATGTTGTGCATGTAACCCAGGCAGTGGCCGACCTCGTGGGCCACGACGTAGCGCAGTCCGTCGCCGATCACCTCCTCGGGGATCGTCACGGCGCGCACGCGTTCGTCGGCCTGCGCCGTCTGGACGAACAGCCAGTTGTTCAGCAGCTTCATCACGTCGTGGTAGACGTAGACCGAAGCGTTGAGTATCTCGCCGCTGCGCGGATCGACCCACGAGGGGCCCATGGCGTTGGCAATGGCAATCGGCGCATAGCGGATGCACGAATACTTGATGTTGTCGGGATCGAATTCGGGATCGTCCGTCGGATAGGGCTTTGCGGCGATGGCGTTTTTAAACCCGATGCGCTCGAAAGGCTCGTTCCACTGGTCGACGGCCTCGAAAATATGCTTTTTCCACATCTCCGGAAACCCGTCGTCGACGTAGAAAACGATCTGCCTCTTCGGCTCGACCCGCTCGCCGCGCTTCCAGGCCTCCATGTCCGACGGCTCCAGCCGCCAGCGGTGGGCGTAGTAGATCACCTTGGCGCGCTGTTCGCGCTCGCTGAAAAGCACCTTGCCGGTCGGAAACACCGACATGCGGCTGTCGGTGATGCGCGGACGGTAAGGCTCGCGGGGCAGCAGCACCAGCGAACGGGTCATCACGGCCGTCAAGGGCTGGTCCTTGACCAGCGTCGTACGGCCGCGCGTGAGCGAGAAAATATAGCTCAACGTACTGCGCACCACCACATTGTCGCTGAAAGCCTTGATTTCGCCCAGCATCGAACGCTCCTTCTGGAAGGTCTTCTTCAACTCGAAAGCCGTATAAAGCCCGTACTTCGAGAAGGGCGACATCTCCTCCACGTCGGCCACGAACAGGTCCGTGACGTTGACCACCACGGCCGTGCTGTCCCGGTTCCAGGCCTCGATCTTGTAGTTGCGCAGGATGGGGTCGGCCGTGTTCCGCTTCACCGCCTCGGCCAGCGCGCGGGAAGCCCCCGTCTCGTCGGTGACGTTCTCGCAGTTGACCGTACGCAGCTGGACCGAACGGTCGGTGCGCGTGAAGACCACGTGCAGCGGATAGTCCGACTTGGAGCCGGTGGTCGCCGCGGCGTTGTCCGAGACCTCTGAAATGGTCGACCCCAGCAGCATCTCACGGCCGAACAGCGAATCGGGAATCTCGAAATAGAGCTTCCCCTTGACGTCGTGCAGGCGGAACATGCCGTCGGCCACGGTATGCTTCTCCTTGAAAAGTTTGTCGTAGTCGCTTTCCTTCGGTTTTTCGGCCGAACGCTCCGTCTTCTTCGAAGCGGAGGATTTGGGCTTCTTCGCCGTCGCCGTCGCCGCCGTGAGGCAGAGCAACAGCACCAATAGTTTTCGGATCATCTGCTGAAATTTAGAATTGTGTTCGAGGTTCTTTTCGTCCCGGTTCTTGCGCCCGTTCCATTATAAAGAGGGGATTTTGCCGGAAACGACATACACGGAGGCCGAAAAAAAATGGGCCGCATCTCACGACGCGGCCCGCTCATCCTTGATTTTCAGCGGATCAGTACATATACTCGGTTTTGGATGGGTTGCCTCCCTGCTGCGACCACGACGCGGCGCAGCCCTCGGCCGCACCCTTCACTGCGAAGACGGTGGGTTTGTCGTCCTTCATGCCGTTGACGTAGATCGTACCGTCGTAGGAGATCGTCGGCGACGAACGCAGCTCGTCGGCCAGCTTGATCTCCGCCACGCGCGAACCGTCCTCCGGGCGGAGTTTCACCAGCTTGCCCGTGGTCCGGTCGTTGTAATAGACGAAGCCCTGGTCGTCGACGGCCGGAACGCCGTTGATGTCTCCGTCGGCGGCGTGCTCCCAGCGTTTCACGCCCTGTGCGGAGATGGCCGTGACATGGGCCGCCACGCTGCCGGTCTTCTGCGTCGCGGCGTAGACCGTGCCGTCCTCGCCCAGCGCCACGCCCATGCCCGACTGGCCGCAATCGCCCTTGACGGGACAGTACCACTCCGGTTCGGGCGTCTGCCCGTAGACGGTCTTTGCCGGATCATAGCAGTAGACGACACCCCCGCCCAGGCTCTTGTCCGCGCGCACGCCCTGGTTCTGGAACAGGATGTAGACCTTGCCGCCGGGACCCGATGCAGGCTGGGTTCCGTTCGGGGCTTCGCAGGTTTTATCTTCGCCCATACCGCCGTAGTTGTGCTCGCGGCCGTTCGACTTCACACAGGAGAATTTCCATTTGCCCGCGCCGTCGGGGAAAAAGACGCGCATGCCGTGACTGCCTCCCGTACCGGCGATCACCATGCCATTTTTGAGCGGCAGCACGCCGCCGTAGGAACCGCCGTTGACGTGCCGCTCGTCCACCAGGTCGCCCGACGATTTGTCATAGACCTGGAAATTCTGATGTCCTGACGGAGCGTTGCGCATCACGACGAACAGGTATTTTTCGGTGATGGCCGGCGAAAGGAACCGGAAGCTGGTGTTCACGCCCGTATTCACGTGCCAGACCTGTGAACCGCCCCCTGCGCCGCCGCTGACGGCATAGAAGGAGCTGCCGCCCGCACCCTTGTTCGGCTCGTTGAAGCCCGCCAGCGCGTAGACCGTGCCGTCGGCGTCGACCGAAGGGGTCGGCGACTGGACTTTGATCGAACCGCTGTTGTTCTCGGCCGACGCACCGTCCCTGCCGATGTCGAAGGCCCAGAGACGCTCGCCCGCCTTCGTAAAGCAAACCAGCGAATAGCCCGTCGAGGTCACATAGACGTACTCGCCGTCGTGACTTACGGCAGGCGACGTGCCGTAGACGTAGGCGTCCTTCGTGTCGTCGTAGGGATACGACCAGAGCAGGTCGAGGCTGATGGCGCCGCGGCCCACGTCAATGGTCACCGTCTTGGTGTTCCTGCCTTTCTTGTTGTCGGTCACGGTGAGCGAGACCTCCGTAGCCCCCTGCGCCGCGAAGGTGAATTCGGGATTCTGCTTGTCGGAGGTCGTGGTTCCGAATTTCCACTCCCAGGCCACCACCTCGCCGTCCTCGTCGGTCGAAAGGTCGGTGAACTGCACCGGCTCGCCCGCCACGACCTTCTCGGGCGACCACGTGAAGTCGGCCACGGGCCGGATGTTGTTGTCCACGACCAGAATGGTCTTCTCGAACGACGACTTCTTCGCCCCGCGATCGGAGGTGACCGTCAGCTTGATGACGTACTCCCCGGCCTGATCGTAGGAGATGTTCTCCGGGGTGGTTTCATACGAGACGACGCCCTTGCCCAGTTCCCATTTGCAGATGGCGATGAGGGCGTTTTCGGCCGTCGAAGTGTTGGTGAGCACCACCGGATCGCCCACGTCGTAGGACTCCTTGTCGGTGGTGAACGAGGCGTGGACCGCCACCTCCTCGTCCGGCTGGCAGGAGGCGGCCCCCAGGAGGGCGAAAGCGGCCAGCATATAGATAAATCGTTTCATTTCAATCGGTTTTGAGTTTTGGTTGCAGGATTACTTGAACTCCAGCACGGCCGCAACGGGATAGTGGTCCGAAATGTAGGGGACCTTCTCGTAACGCTGGTCGACGGTGGCGAAGCGCAGGGGCGTGAAGCCCGAACTGAAGATGTGGTCGATGCGCGGGTAGTTGGTCGCCCCGCCGAAGTTGTTGAACGACGCCTTGTTGTCGGTCACGGGAGCGGTCGTGCGCGCGTCGACCATGAACTTCTTCACGCCGTCGAAAATCGGGCTGTCGAGCATTTTGTTGAAGTCGGCGGTCAGCAGCGTCGGCTGGTTGTCGGGATTGAGCGACCTGATCTTCGCCTCGATCAGCTCCATCGACTTCTGGGCCGCCACCTGCCCCACATGGTCGATGTGGGTGTTGACATAGAAGAACTTGCGGCCCGACTTGTAGTGGGTGAACAAGGCCCATGTCGCCGTGCGGTAGGTCGAAGCGTCCCAGCCGACCGACGGGGTGTCGGGCGTCTCGGAGAGCCAGAAAGTCCCCCACTTTTCGAGTTTCACCGCATCGTCGAGGTAGTAGATGGCCATGAACTCACCGGCGTTCTTGCCGTCGGTGCGGCCCACGCCGACGCTCTTGTAGCCCGCGCAGTTCTCGTCCATGTACGTCTTCTGGTCGAGACGCGCCTCCTGCACGCCGAGCACCGTCGGCTGCTGGTCGGCGAACATCGCCGGAACGGCCTTCTTGCGGTTGTCCCAGCTGTTCGCGCCGTCGTCGCCCGCGCTGTAACGGACGTTGAATGACATAACCCGCAGCTGGTTGTCCTCCAGTCCGGGATTGATCGGATCGACAGGATCGTCGCCCGGTTCAGGTTTGTAGAATTCCGAGTAGTCGGGCTTCGGATCGCTGCACCCGGCGGCGAAAACGAAGGCGAAACTCAACGTAAACGTCAGTAAATAACGGAGTATGCTCATGGTTTTGCTTTTTATTTATTCGTTGTCCCACTCGGGATTCTGCGAGATCGTATAGCCCGCGTTCCTGTAATCCCGGATCACCTTGGCGGGAATCGGATAGAGATACTGGCGTCCGTCGGGATACCAGTAGCGGTCGCCTGCGCCGGTCTTGTAGACGAGGTCGTAACCCGCCACGGCATTCGCCTCGGCATAGAGGCCCACGCCGTCCTGATTGACACGGACGGCGATGTTCTTGTAGGCCGCCGGAGCCGACGCAACCTCGCCTTCGGTGAAATAGTAGTCGTTCACGCCGTCGCCGTTGACGTCGACGGGCTGCTCCAGGCCAGGGATGTGGATGCCGGTCCACGGCAGGGTCTCCATCAGAGAGCCGCACTTCCAGCGGCGCAGGTCGTCGAAGCGCATGCCCTCGGCGACGAGTTCGATGGCCCGCTCGCGGCGGATTTCGAGCAGCACGGGGCTGGTCACATCCGGGTAGAAGGTGCTTTGCAGGTAGCTGTCGACGGTCGTGGGCAGCGTCTCCGTGCCGCCCGTGATGCCCGCACGCTTACGCAGCGCGCCGACCGTGAGCGCCCATTCGGAGTCGGTGATCAGGCCCAGTTCGGCCTGCGCCTCGGCGTAGTTGAGCAGCACCTCGGCATAGCGGATCAGCGGAATGCTGTTGATGTTCTTCGCACCGCCGTCGTACTTCGACTCGTCGAGCGTGTACTTGATCACCTGGTAGCCCGTGAGCGAAAGATTTTTGATGTCGGCGACGGCCGTCTTGCCGTCCCACAGGAAATTGCGGCCGCGCACGGTCTGCTCCAGGCGCAGGTCGCGCCCTTCCATCTCCTCGGCGAAGGATTTCACGGCGTAGTCGGCGGCGGCGGTGAAGGGCGTGCCGTCCTGCTTGAGGTAGGTGTGGACGAACGAGCGGACGAGGCTCCAGCACAGTCCGTACGAGCGAGCGTTGAACCACCAGTTCTGCTCGCCGAAGATACCGGACTTCTCGTTGGCGCAGACGGCGAGGATCACCTCCTGCGTCAGCGGCGTCTCGTTGTAGAACAAATCGCGGTAGGCGCCCTTCTTGCCCGCGGCGGTGTTGAGCGAACAACCGCTGTTGTCGATCACCAGCTTGGCGGCCTTGGCGGCCTCGCGGTACAGCTCCTCGGGGGTTATCTCAAGCCCCGTGAGGTTGTGGTAACGGCGGTAGGCCGCTTCGAAGAGGCAGACGCGCGACTTGAGCGCGGCGGCAGCCCAGCGCGTGAGCGTCGCGCTGCCGGTCGACGAGGTTGCCTGGATATGCTCGTAGGCGAAATCGAGGTCGGCGATCAGGTTGCGGATGATCACGTCGCGGCTGTCGCGGTCCTTGTACATCACGTCGTTCTGGTAGGACTGGATGTCGTTGGGGAACCAGGGCACTTCGCCGTAGGTGGTCAGCTTGTCGTAGTAGAACCACGCACGGAACCAGCGCGCGATGCCGAGGTAGTTGTCGCGCGTCTCGGCGTCGACGGTGCAGTATTTCGGGTCGTTGCAGCCGTCGATGAAGTAGTTCACGTTCTTGAGCGTGCCCCAGCTCCAGCTGGTCGCGGTCTCGGTGTTGTAGGCCCCCTGCTTGATGAAGGTGTCGGTGTTGCTGACGGCTCCCACGTCGCACATCTTGTCCTGCATGAAGCCGTTCTTGAGCGTCGGCAGGGCTTTGTAAAACGAATTGGAGTAGAGCTCGAGACCCGATTTCGATCCGAAAATCATCGACTTGTCGGCTTTCACCTGCACGTTCTCCGTCAGGTCGCACGATGTGGCGAACGCAACACAGCCCACGAGCAGACTCCGGATATAGGTTGATCTTTTCATAGCGCGTAAACAGTTTAATAGGTGATCGAGATGCCGAAGCTGAAGCTGCGCATCACGGGATAGTTATGTCCGTCGCCCTTGTTGTCGGAAGAGGAGGACTGGAGGTCGGTGTCGGACTTCTTGTTGGCCACCGTCACGTCGAAATCCTTCGTGTAGCGGTAGAGCGGCGACCAGCTCCAGAGGTTCTCGCCCGAAAAGTAGACCGAGACCTTCGAAAGGCCGATCTTCGAAATCCACCGTTTGGGCAGTTCGTAGCCGAACTGAAGGTTCTTCAGACGGATGTAAGACACGTCCTGCAGGTAGCGCGTGTTGATGTTGGCCGTGCCGGCGTTCATCGGGCCGTAGTAGCCCACGTAGCGCGGCAGGTAGGCGTTCGGGCGATCCTCGGTCCAGTAGTTTTGCAAATGCCACGTCGGAACCTGGTTGTAGGGACGGTTGTACATGCCCCAGAAAAGGCTCTCGTCGCTGGGGAACCACTGCTGTCTGCCCACGCCGTCGAACAGCGCCGAGAGGAAGAACCCGTTCCAGTCGGCATTGAGCGAAATGGTGTAGAGGTAGCGCGGCTCGGAGTTGCCGATGATCTTCCTGTCGCCCGGATCGTCGACCGTGCTGCTGCCGCGGTCGATGGCGTCGTTCCCGTTCAGGTCCTCGAAGCGCATGTCGCCCGGATAGGTGATGTACTTCTCGGAGGTCTGCATGATGTCATTCTTGTAGCCCTTGCCGCCGAACGCCGCGTCGATTTCGGCCTGCGACTGGAACAGCCCGTTGCAGACGAAACCCCAGATCTCGCCCAGACGCTGCCCCTCGTAGTAATCGGAGAGCTTGCGCGAGGCGTTGTTATAGCGGTCGATTATGGAATAATAGTCGGCCAGCGTCGCCTTGATTCCGAAATTGAAGGGCTTGCCCGCCAGCTTGAACGAATCGTTGTAGCTCAGCGCGATTTCATAGCCGTAGGTGCTCATGTCGGCGTAGTTGCCCTTGGGGGCCGTCGCTCCGAAGGTGTCGGGAAGCGTCGGGCCGACGGTGTACATGTCCACCGTCTTGCGGATGTAGTAGTCGGCCGTGAGGTTCAGCCGCCCGTTCAGGAAACCGGCGTCCAGTCCCACGTCGAAGGTTTTGGAGGTCTCCCAGCCGATGTTGTCGGGAATCTGGCCCGGGAGGCTCGTGTAGCGCAGCTTGGCCTGCCCGAAGAGGTAGCGGGCCGCGTCGCCCGAACCAGTTCCGAAGGTCGACAGGCCGAAGGTTTCGAGGTAGGTGTAGGGATCGACGTTGCTGTTGCCCAGCGCACCGTACGAGGCGCGCAGCTTGAGGTTCGAAACGGCCTTGGGGCTGACGTTCCAGAACTTCTCCTGCGAAACGCGCCAGGCGGCCGAAGCCGAGGGGAAGAAGCCCCATTGGGAGTTGTTCGGAAATTTCGACGAGCCGTCGTAGCGGCCGTTGACTTCGAGCAGGTAGCGGTCGTCGTAGGCGTAATTGAAGCGGAAGAAAGCGCCCACGTAACGCCAACGGCTGCCGCCGGCGGTGATCGACATGATGTCGCCCAGCGCGAAGTTGATGTTGTCGGCGTCGGGCATCAGAAGGCCGTTGCGCTCGGAGTAGGTCGACTTGTAGTCCTGCTGCTCGTAGTTGTAACCGGCCAGCGCCTTGAAATAGTGTTTCTCGGCGAAGGTGTCCTCGAACTCGGCGTAGGCGTTGGTGGCGATATAGGTCGTCAGTTGCAGCGACTCCTTCATCACGTCGTCGGTCTCGGGCGTGCCGAGGTAGACGATTTCGCCCTCGTAGGCGCTGTAAGGGATGGCCGTGGTCTTTTTGGTCTCGGTGTAGTCCTTGGTGCGGAACGAGAAGTCGCCCGTCAGGCGCAGGCGGTTCTCCAGCATCGTGACGTTGAGCGTGGTGGTGTTCTTGAGCGTCTTGGTCGTGCGGTCGAGCCAGTTGTTGCCCGTCACCAGGCCGCCGATGGCGTAGGCGCCCGACTTGGTGAGCGTACCGTCGGGATTGAAGATCGGCGACGAGGGGTGCCCCTGGTCGTTGAGCGAACGCCACAGCACGCCGCCGCCCTCCTTCGAATAACCCATCGGCTGACGGTAGCGGTCGTGCGTGTAGTCGAAATTATTGCTGATTTTCAGCCATTTGAACACCTGCGAGGAGACCTTCGAACGGAGGTTCATCGTGCGGTAGGTGTCGGGCGTGAAGTTGAACAGGCCGTTGTAGTCGTACAGACGCCCCGAAAGGTAGTGGCTGATCTTGCCGTTCGAACCGCTGACCGAGATGTTGTGCGTCTGGGCGATCACCGTATCCTTGTAAAGTGCGTCGTAGTAGTCCGTATTGCCGTAGTAGACGTACTTGCCGTCGGGTTCGACGGCCGTTTCGAGCTTGTTGCCCGCGAGTTTGCGCTGGCGGAAGGTGTCGAGCCACGCACGCGAAAAGTCCTGCGAGTTGTTGAAGCCCGTCGGCTCGTTGAAGCGGTAGTTGTACCATGCGTCGTAGAAGAGGCGCGAATAGACGTAACCGTCGTCCACGACGTCGGGAATGGCCGTGGGCTGCTGGATGGAGACGTTGCCCGTGTAGTTGATCGTGAACTTGTCGGTGAGTTTGCCCGGGTCCTTGGTGGTGATGAGCACCACGCCGTAGGGTGCGCGCGAACCGTAGATGGCGGCCGAAGCTGCGTCCTTGAGCACCGAGACCGACTCGATGTCGTTGGGGTTGAGCATCGCGGGGTCGCCCTCGACGCCGTCGATCAGCACCAGAGCCGATCCGCCCGCGCCGATCGACGTCTTGCCGCGGATGTTGTACGACGCCGAGCGGTTGGGCTTGCCGTCGGCCAGCGAAATATTGAGGTTGGGCACGGCGCCCTGCAACATCTGCGTGACGTTGGCCACGGGACGGTTCTCCAGAAGTTCCGAGGAGACCTGGTCGACGGCGCCCGTCAGGTTGGCCTTCTTCTGCGTACCGTAGCCCACGACCACCACCTCGTCGACGAGCGTGGCGTCCTCCTTCAGTTCCACGGCGACGAACGAACGGTTGCCGACCGGAATTTCGGCGGCGGCGTAGCCCAGCGCCGAGACCTGCAGCACGGCGCCGTCAGCCAGGCCCTCGAACGAGAACGCCCCGTCGGTACCGGAACTCACGCCGCGGGTGGTCCCCTTGACGATCACCGCGGCCCCGACGACGGGCTGGCCCGCGGCATCCCGGACGACGCCCTTAACGGACTGCGGCGCGGCGGCACTCTGCCGGGGGGGGGAAAGGTAAATCTTGCCGTCGCGGATCTCGATCTCGACCTTGTCGTCGGCCAGCAGCCGTTTCAGCGCCGCACGCACGTCGACATCCTCGACGGCAATGCTGACGACCTTGTCGGGATTGACCGTCGGACGCGCATAGTAGAACGTGTAGCCCGTCTGCTCGGTAATCCGCCCGAACACCTGTTCGAGCTTGGCATTCCGGAAATTCAACGTCACTTTCTGCGCCCGGGCCGTTAGGGCCGTCCCGGCTACACAAAGCAGCATCAGAAATAGTAGTCTGATTCGTTTCATACAGATTAGTTTAGGTAGTTGTTTACTAAAAAGCCCGTTTACGCGCTTTTCACAGAATAGACACGCAAACGGGAAAAAACGATGAGCCGAAACTCTTTTTTTATCTGAAACTTACCTTTATTTCGGTTTTGGAGCGTTCGAAACATACCGGGGAGATCAGCTCCATTTCGCGCAAAACATTATCCAGCAGCGTGTTGTCGGTCGTAAAGGTGTAGGATATGGGTTGCGGGGGCTGTTGCGTCAAATCGAAGCGCACGTCGTACCACCGCGAGAGGGTTTCGAGCACCTCCCCGAGCGGCGTGTCGCGGAACGAGATCACGTCGTCCTTCCAGATCGAATAGCGCATGGCATCGGCACCGCGGACGATCCGCCCCTCTCCCGAACGGCGGTCGTAGAGCAGCTGTTCGGAGGGCGACAGTTCGAAACGACCGCCACGGCGGTCGTCGAGCACCACGCGGCCCTCGTCGAGCGTCACGGCGACGATGTCGTCGCCGCCGTAGGCCTTGACGTTGAACGACGTGCCGAGCACCTGTATCTCTCCGCCCTCGAACTCCACGACGAACGGCCGCCGGGGATTGTGGGTCACCTCGAAATAGGCTTCGCCTTCGAGCCGGATGCGGCGTTCGAAAAGCCCGAACTTGACGGGATAGTGGATTTTCGACTCGGAATTGAGGTAGGCGACCGTGCCGTCCTGGAACAGGCACTGCGTGCGCCGGCCCCGGTCGACGACGAATTCGCCGTACTCCGCGCCCGAGAAGATGCCCCCTACCTGACGGTCGAGGCGCAGGGCGACGCCCAGCACCAGCGCGACGGGAATCAGGACCGCGGCGACACGGAAGAGGATGCGGCGACGGCGTCCGCGCGTGAGGGCGGCTCTGATCCGCGCGAAGATGCGCTCCGAGGCGACCTCCTCCCGCTCGTAGTCGCCGCAGAACTCCTGCCGGTCGAAGTCGCGGCCGATGTAGCGGCTGGGCTCCAGATGGGCGGTCAGCTCGGCAGAGACCGGCCCCCGTGCCGCCTTCCAGCGGAGCATCTGACACACTTTCTGACAGAAGTCCTCAAATTGGAGATTTGCCATGGAATCACCTCATTCCATTGGGGAGAAGTCATAGTTCGCCCAAAGGCTTGGCACGGGGGACTCATACACCAGATTTCCGGCCGTATCATAACCCCGGAGACGGATGGATTGAAAGGGATCGTCCACCGGCACCCAGGCCGAACCGTCACAGGGAAAGAGAAAGCAGTGTTCCACCGCCTCCCGCCGGAGGGTACGCAGCTGCTGCGGGGACGAGCTGGTTTCTGAGAAGCCCGCCACGTAGTCCAGCTCCATGGTCACAATCTGCGGATCGCTGGAGAGCACACAGAGGAAGCTGTGAGCCATCCCGGCGTCCTCGAACAGAAGGGTTATGGGGAGCGCGTCGTCCGGCTGAACTGCGTTGA
>OLQL01002010.1_pt1 | contig 15025 bp, 15 predicted proteins | sample 1672971 | NCBI WGS metagenome assembly OLQL01 (sample SAMEA3136742, study PRJEB25190) | human gut metagenome | biome: human gut; feature: human-associated habitat; material: faeces | place: Austria | collected 2013
GGTTACTGCTCTGACCTACGATACACAAAAAGAGTTTGAACATATAAAGAAGTTATCGCTCACTCTCCCGCGAAATGCACAAGGAGAACCAGCGGAAGACTATAAGCAGAGCAATGTCAACATCAACGGGCTATCCATGACAAGAACTACAAACCCTCTGCACATCGGAGCTCCTGATGAACCGGGAGAAGACATACAACAAATTGTATTACACTATTTCCAAGAAAGCAAGAAGCGAACTTTTACCATTGTTATGCTTGTCTATGACGAAGAAGCCGAAACCGATCTGAATGCTATTACATCAAGCATTCAGATCACCCAATAAAGAGAATATGAGAGTATATATCCAAATCAAACAGTTAGGAAAGCGAAAGTGCAATATCGAAAAGATTCCTGTCGATTTTCCTGTTCCGCCTGTCGATGTACAGGGGTTGATTGAAGCCATCGTCAGTTGGCAAGTCTGTGAATATAATGAACGCTTGCAACAAAGCGAAGTACTGAAATACCTCACACAGGAAGAAGTGGAAAATAAAACAGCTTCCGGCAAAGTAGGGTTTGCAGTAAACTATAATGGCAAACCTGCCGCAGAAGTCGAAGCCATCACCAATGCTTTGCAATCTTATGAGGACGGAATTTTCCGTATCTTCATTGACGATACGGAAACTGAAGACTTATCCTCTCCCACCGGACTCAAAGAAGAATCTACCATCACCTTCATCCGATTGGCTATGCTGTCGGGAAGACTTTGGTAATCATTTTCTTATAAACACACTTAAAACGAAAATAATCATGAGACTCATTTATAATGACGCATTAAACAAACGGATTGCTCCGTACCTGGAAAGGTTAACGAAAAAGAGAACCAGTTTAGACAAAGAGACAATGGCACTGTTGGATGTATTTATGCAATACTTCAACATGGATACCCGGTATGGCACATACAGCGATAAACTAGAGCCTTGCATCATACATATTATTCAGGAAGAGAAGATAAAGAGTGTTGCCAATCTTTTCGACGGAAAGTTGAACAAAGTGCTCCGTTATCTATTGGGAGACGAATATGCTAACCTGTTCCACACCTATCTGAAGCTCAAAGCACGGTGCCCGTACACTCATGGATATTCGCGCCGGTCACAGCGGTCGGCGAATCCCCTTCTGCATTTCAGTCACATCATAGATGCGCTGACGGAATTTCTAAAACTACGTGCCACCGGATTCAGCGAACAAGCCATACTGAACGGAGGAAACACTCCGGAAGAAATAGAAGCATACAAGGATTCGATGAACTGCCAAAACTGGATGGCCGCCCAAATAGCAGAAGGCAACCAGACTGTCATTGAATACCTCAACAACGTATTGACCAGCGAGAATAATGCCAACCGCCTCAACCAGGGACATCTCCAGGCTATCGCCGTGAGCGGTTACCGCCCGTTGCTGGAACTGGAAGGGAAGTTACTTCTGGCAGCCAAGTTACAGGAGGGTCTCCGCCAAGCTATCGTGGAAACGATGGACGAAGGTTGTCCCGAAAGTTATCTCCATCTTTTCTCGGTCATCTGCGACAACGGCCTGCAACGATTTGCCTCCGTGAAACGCGGCATTGCAGTCTGTACAGGTATCGGAGAACAAGACAGCAGCGAGCGTATCACCAACAAATATGTGGAACTGATCCGCCGTTTTCTGAACGACCGGGAAGAAGCACGCAAAGCCCTCCAAAGCAAAGATACGGTCGAACTTTATCTGGCTCTATGGAGTATCGGATTCTACAATACGGAAGAAATCCAGGCACTTGTTCCGGGAATAATTAAAGACGGTGCCAAATATCAGGTGCAGACCTTACTTTACTTTTTACGCTGTACGCAATACTCCGGCATGAACCACCGTATCAGTAAAGATGCTTTTGAAAAATGGTACAATAAATCCGTATAGTTATCCACCACGGACGGGGGAGCAGAAATCCCGTCTGCGGCGAGAAAAATCAGAGAAACGGGGGAAATCAGATTGTTCAAGTCCCTAAAGCGCTCTGCCAAGGGTGCCGCTGTGCCGCATGTGAAGGCGACAGCTGGGCAGCCGACCAACAAGATGCCGGTGCCCGAGCACGTCGTCATTCCCATGTCGATGCACATCGGCGCGCCCGCGGAGCCTGTCGTCAAAAAGGGCGACACCGTCATGGTCGGTACCGTGATCGGCAAGGCCGGCGGCTTTGTATCCGCCAATATCTACTCCAGTGTGTCCGGCACTGTGCAGGACATTGCACCGCTGCGCATGGTCAACGGCGCGATGACGACGGCTGTCGCCATCAAGACCGACGGTGCGCAGACCGTTGATCCGGCCTGTGTGCCGCCCGTCGTCACCGACAAAGCCAGCCTGCTGGCTGCCGTGCAGGCCTGCGGCCTGGTGGGTGTCGGCGGCGCCGGTTTCCCGACGCATGTCAAGCTGGCGGCCAACACCATCGACACGCTGCTCATCAACGCTGCCGAGTGCGAGCCCTACCTGACCACCGACTGCCGCGAGATGCTGGAGTGCAGCGACACGATCATCTCCGGCATCACCGCTGTCATGAAGTACTGCGAGATCCCGCACTGCATCATCGGCATTGAGCGCAACAAGCCCGAGTGTATCGACCTGCTCACCTCGCTGACCCGCGAGATGAAGGGCGTCGAGGTCAAGGGCCTGCCGATGCGCTACCCGCAGGGCGCCGAGAAAACGCTCGTCGAGACCTGCACCGGGCGCGAGGTGCCGCAGGTCTGCCCCTCCGGCAAGCCGGGCCTGCCCGCCGACGTGGGCTGCGTCATCATGAACGTGACGAGCGTCTCCACGCTGGGCAAGTTCCTCAAGACCGGCATCCCGCTGGTGACGAAGCGCGTCACCGTCGAGGGCGACGCCATCGCCAGGCCCCAGAACATCGAGGTGCCCATCGGCACGCTGTACCGCGACGTCATCGACGCCTGCGGCGGTGTCAAGGAGGGCGTCGAGCTGGGCAAGATCATCTTCGGCGGCCCGATGATGGGCGGCGCTGCACCCAGCGCCGACTTCCCGGTGCTCAAGCAGAACAACGGCCTGCTGCTGTTCAGCAAGAAGGCCGCCGCGCTGCCAGAGCCGTCCGCCTGCATCCGCTGCGGGCGCTGCATCGAGGCCTGCCCGATGGGTCTGGAGCCCGTCGTCATTGCGCAGGACTTTGCCAACAAGGACTTTGCTGCGCTGAAAGCACGCTGCGTGGATCTCTGCGTAGCTTGCGGCAGCTGCACCTATGCCTGCCCGGCCAAGCGCCCCGTCAGCCAGACGATGGGCCTTGCCAAGGGCTGGTACATGGCCGAGCTGCGGAAAGGAGGCAAATAACCCATGGAAGATCGTCTGATCGTTACCGCCTCGCCGCATATCCGCGATACATCCACCACCCGCGGGCTGATGGGCAATGTTGTCATTGCGCTGCTGCCCGCCGTGCTGGCCGCGGGTCTGATCTTCGGCGTGCAGGCGCTGGTGCTGGTCGCTGTGACCACCCTGGCCTGTGTGGCGTTTGAGTACATTTATGAAAAGCTGCTGAAAAAGCCCAACACCGTGGGCGACCTGTCCGCCGTTGTCACCGGCATCATTCTGGCGCTGAACATGCCCGTGGGCATGCCGCTCTGGATCGCCGTTGTCGGCGCGTTCGTCGCCATCGTCATCACGAAGCAGCTGTTCGGCGGCCTTGGCTACAACTTCGCCAACCCCGCGCTGGTGGGCCGTATCGTGCTGTTCCTCGGCTTCACCTCCCGCATGACTGCCTACGTCTACCCCGACATGGCCGTTGACGCGCTGGCCTCCGCCACGCCGCTGGCCGTGGCCGACAAGACCACGCTGCCCCTGCTGGACGTCTTTTTGGGCTTCCACGGCGGCATGATGGGCGAGGTCTGCGTGCTGGCCATCCTGCTGGGCTTCGCCTATCTGGTTGCCACCCGGACCATCCAGGCCACCATCCCCGTGACCATCGTTGCCACGGTCTTTGTGCTGACTGCGCTCAACACCGGCAGTGCCTACACCGCCCTGATCGAGTGCATGTCCGGCGGTCTTTTGTTCGGTGCTGTCTTTATGGCGACGGACTACGTGACCAGCCCGTTCACCACCAAGGGCAAGCTGTTCTACGGCGTGTTTATCGGCCTCATCACCTTCCTCATCCGCCACTTCGGCTCGATGAATGAGGGCATGAGCTACGCCATCCTGCTGGGCAACCTGATGACCCCGTGGTTCAACGCCTGGGGCCACCAGACGCCGCTGGGCTACAAAAAGCCCAAAAAAGCCAAGAAAGGCGGTGCGGAATAATGGCTGAAAAGCAAACCACCGAGAAGCAGAGCACTTTCAAAGAGCTTGTGCTGCCCGTCATCGTGCTGGTCGTCATCTGCCTGGTCTGCAGCGCGCTGCTGGCTGTGCTGAACGACATCACCGCCCCCATCATTGCGGAAAACACCCAAGCCGAGACCCTGGCCGCCTATGTCTCCGTCCTGCCCGAGGGCACGACCACCGACAGCATGACTGCCATCGACGGTCTGACCACCGCCAGCGTCGAGGGTGCTGTCAAGACCGCGAACGGCGATGTCGCCGTCAAGGCTGCGGCCTCCGGTTACTCCGGCAAGGATGTCACGGTCTACGTTGCCTTTGACGCCGAGGGTGCCATTTCCGGTATCTCCATCGACGGCTCCACCCAGACCACCGGCATCGGCTCCAAGGTCTCCGGCGATTCCTTCGCCTCCGGCTTTATCGGCTGGAACGGGGGAGAGGTCGCCTCCGGCAGCCCTGTGGACAGCATTGCCGGTGCAACGTATTCCAGCAACGGCGCGTTCAACGCCATCAACGCAGCCATCGACTGCTACAACAATGAGATCAAGGGGGTGCAGTAACGATGAACGAAAAACCGAGCAAGTGGAAGGTTTTTACCGCGGGCATCATCCGTGAGAACCCCGTTCTGCGCCTGGTGCTGGGCTGCTGCTCCGCACTGGCTGTCACCACCACCGTTTCCGGTGCTGTTGGCATGGGCCTGGCCATGACGTTCGTTCTGGTCTGCTCCAACATCGTTATCTCGGCACTGCGCAAGGTCATCCCGGCCAAGGTGCATCTGCCGTGCTACATCGTTATCATCGCAACGTTTGTTACCGTCGTGCAGATGGTGCTGCAGGCGTTCGTGCCCGACCTGTACAAGGCGCTGGGCGTGTATCTGGCGCTGATCGTCGTCAACTGCATCATTCTGGGCCGTGCCGAGATGTTCGCCTGCAAGAACACCGTCGTGGACTCCGCGCTGGACGGTCTGGGCATGGGCATCGGCTACATCCTGACCATGCTGCTCATGTCCTCCATCCGCGAGATCATCGGCAGCGGCACCTGGATGGGCATCACCATCATCCCCGAGAGCGTGGACCGCATGACCGTCATGAACTCCGCGCCGGGCGGCTTCTTCGTCTTTGGCTGCCTGATGGCCGGCTGTGTCTGGCTGGAGCGCAAGCTGAACAAGCCCATTGAGCGCAAGAGCTGCGGCGACGTCATGCTCGAGAAGATCGACGCCGCCAAGGAAGAACAGAAGGAGGGTGCCGCACAATGAGTTCTCAGATCGCAACGTTTGCCACCATCTTCTTCAGCATGATCCTGGTCAACAACTACGTGCTGGTGCAGTTTCTGGGTATCTGCCCGTTCCTCGGCGTTTCCAAAAAGCTGGATTCCTCCGCGGGCATGGGCGCTGCTGTTATCGTCGTCATGGTCATTGCCACGGCTGTGACCTTCCCGCTGCAGATCTTCCTGCTGGATGCCTATAATCTGGGTTATCTGCAGACGATCATCTTCATCCTCGTCATCGCCGTTCTGGTCCAGCTGATCGAGATCACGCTGAAAAAGTACGTCCCGGCGCTGTATCAGTCCCTGGGCGTCTACCTGCCGCTGATCACGACCAACTGCTGCGTGCTGGGCGTCACCATCCTGGCCGTGCAGGATTACTCCGCCGTTGTGGCCGAGTTCGGCTTTGGCCTGGCCTATGCCGAGGCGCTTGTCTGCGCCGCCGGTGCGGGCGTCGGCTTCCTGGTCGCCATGCTACTGTTCTGCGGCGTGCGTTCCCGCGTCGAGGCCGCCAACCCGCCGGAGAGCTTCAAGGGCCTGCCCATCACGCTGGTTTCTGCCGCTATCACCTCCATGAGCTTCATGGGCTTTGGTGGTCTGGTCGAAAACATCATCAACGCGATATTCTAAGAAAGGGGAATGGAGAGAATGAACCCGATCGTATTTGCTATCGTTGTCGTGGTGGTGCTGGGCCTGGCCGGCGGCGTGATCCTTGTGCTGGCCTCCAAGTTCATGGCTGTGTATGAGGACCCGCGCATCGCGCAGGTCACGGAATGTCTGGCCGGCGCCAACTGCGGCGGCTGCGGCTACGCCGGCTGTGCCGACTACGCCAAGGCCATCGTGGAGAACGGTGCCCCCACCTTCAAGTGCGCCCCGGGCGGCGACAAGACTGCCGACGCCATCAACACCATCATGGGCAATGCCACCGACGACCGCCCCAGCCTGCGCGCCACCGTCATCTGTGCGGGCGGCGAGAACTGCGGCAAGCGGTTTGACTACCAGGGCATCCAGACCTGCGCTGCTGCGGCCTCCATTGCGGGCGGCCCCAGCGCCTGCGCCTATGGCTGCCTGGGTCTGGGCGACTGCACCCGCGCGTGCAAGTTTGACGCCATCCACGTCATCAACGGCGTGGCCGTCGTGGACCGCAAAAAGTGCACCGGCTGCACGGCCTGCACCGTGACCTGCCCGCGCCACGTCATCCAGATGAAGCCCATTGCCCCGCAGCCCGCGGTCATGTGCTCCAACAAGGACAAGGGCGCGCTGGTCAACAAGACCTGTAAGGTGGGCTGCATTGCCTGCGGCCTCTGCGTGCGCAACTGCCCGAATCAGGCGATCTTCCTGAAGGACAACGTCGCTGTCATCGACTATACCAAGTGCAACGGCTGCGGCACCTGCGTCAGCAAGTGCCCCAAGAAGGCCATCCAATGGGTCGAGGGCACGCCCCGTCCCATCGACGCCCCCGTGCCCGCGCACGAGGTTCTGAAAACGCGCGTATAATTTTTAGGTAAACATCCCTGTGCTCCCCGCCAAGAATCGGCGGGGAGCTTTTTGTTTTACCCGCGCTTTCCTCCGGCTCTGTAGGGAGGGGTCTTGACCCCTCCGCAGAACCTGACGGCAGCCGCCACGCTGCACGGGCGGCAGCGATAACACCGCACTCCTGCCGCCATGTAGGGGCCCGGGCATGCCCGGCCCTCAGCGTATAAGGCGAACGCCATTTCCCCGGAAAGCTGCGGGCCGCACATGTGCGGCCCCTACCTATCAACTGTATTTAAAAAATTCTAAAATTATTTTCCCAAAAACCGAGACAAATTCCTAAACTTGTGCTATACTGTGTCCAGAATAACAACTCTGGTATTTTTCGGGAGGTTTACACGTATGGAAATCACCAAAGATATTTTGTATGTCGGCGTCAACGACCACCTTGTTGACCTGTTTGAGGGCCAGTACGACGTGCCCAACGGCATGGCCTACAACTCGTACCTGATCTGCGACGACAAGGTCGCCGTCATGGACAGCGTCGATGCCCATTTTACCGACGAGTGGATCACCAAGATCGCCGCTGCACTGGGCGAGCGCACGCCTGACTACTTGGTCGTGCAGCACATGGAGCCTGACCATTCCGGCTCCGTCGCCGCGTTCGCGCAGGCGTACCCCGGCACGACCATCGTCGCGTCCGCCCAGGCGTTCAACATGATGAAGGCCTATTTCGGCACCGACTACGCGGACCGCCGCGTCGTCGTCAAGGAGGGGGACACCCTGCCGCTGGGCACCCACACGCTGCACTTTGTCACCGCGCCGATGGTCCACTGGCCCGAGGTCATCATGACCTATGACGATGCAGACAAGGTCCTGTTCAGCGCCGATGCGTTCGGCAAGTTCGGCGCACTCGACGTGGAGGAGCCGTGGCTGCCCGAGGCCCGCCGCTACTTCATCGGCATCGTCGGCAAATACGGCGTGCAGGTGCAGGCCGTGCTGAAAAAGGCCGCCGCGCTGGACATCGAGACCGTCTGCAGCCTGCACGGTCCCGTCCTGCACAAGGAGCAACTGGGCGATGTGCTGGCCGCCTACGACAGCTGGAGTGCCTACCGCCCCGAGACCGAGGGTGTGCTCGTCGCCTACAGCAGCATCTACGGCCACACTGCCGAGGCTGCCAACCGCCTGGCCGAGGCCCTGCGCGAGAAGGGCGTGGAGACGGTTGCCATGGACCTGGCCCGCTGCGATATGGCCGAGGCCGTCGCGCAGGCATTCCGCTTCAGCAAGCTGGTACTGGCCACGCCTACCTACAACGCCGATGTATTCCCCTTCATGAAGGAGTTCATCCATCACCTGACCGAGCGCAACTACCAGAACCGCACGGTGGCCTTTATTGAGAACGGCTCCTGGGCGCCGATGGCCGCCAAGGTCATGACCAAAATGCTTGAGGGCAGCAAGAACCTGACCTACGCTGCCACCACCGTCACGGTCCGCGGCGCGCTGAATGCCGCCAGCGAGGCCCAGCTCGCCGCTCTGGCCGATGAGCTGAGCAGGTAATCCTTTTTCCTCTCAACTGCAAGCCCCGCCTCACAGCGCGTCTCTCGCGCCGTGAGGCGGGGTCTTTTTGCGGGCAGGGGGAGAGGAGGACAACAACAAAACAATTGAAAATTTGCGCTTGACAAATCCGGGCAAATCCTGTATACTATCATTTGTCAATCGCATACGGATGATTAGCTCAGCTGGTTAGAGCGCTGCGTTCACATCGCAGAGGTCGAGGGTTCGAGTCCCCCATCCTCCACCAGACAGTTCGTACTCGAACCCAATTCTTTACGGAAAAGGGTTCGGGTACGTTTTTTTATTTGCATGGTACCGCACACCAGACAGGGGAGAGGTAAATACGCCATGAATTTGAAAAAAGTTCATCACATTGCCATTATCGGGAGCAACTATGAGAAATCAAGGCGCTTTTATGTGGATCTGTTAGGCTTTTCTGTCATTCGAGAAAATTACAGACCGGAACGCGATGATTACAAAATCGATCTTCAACTCGATGGGATGGAATTAGAACTTTTTATCATTAAAAATTGCCCGAAACGCCCCAGTTATCCAGAGGCTTACGGTCTCCGGCATCTTGCCTTTGCTGTAGACTCTGTCGATGATACCGTAAGAGAATTGAATAAAAAGGGCATCCTAACCGAGCCGATCCGAGTCGATGCTTACACAGGCAAAAAAATGACATTCTTTTTCGACCCTGACGATCTTCCTTTGGAAATTCACGAATAAAGTCAGACCGGCAAAAAATTGCATTCTTGCCTTACTGCGTATGTAGGGGCGGCCATTGGTCGCCCGCGGGGCATGACCTGCCCGAAGGAGGAGTAAAATGGTACAGGTCGATTTGATCACTGGGTTTCTCGGTTCCGGCAAGACGACGTTCCTGCGCCGCTACGTGCAGTATCTCGTCGCGCAGGGGCACAGCGTCTGCATTCTGGAAAACGACTTCGGCGCGGTGAACGTCGATGCCATGCTGCTGCAGGACCTGATCGGGGAGCACTGCGACATAGAGACGATCAGCGGCGGCTGTGACTGCGACACCCACCAGCGCCGGATGCGCACCAAGCTGATCTCAATGGCAATGCGTGGCTTTGACCGGGTCGTCATTGAGCCGAGCGGCATCTTTGACGTGGACGAGTTCTACGACATTCTGCGGGACGAGCCCCTGGACCGCTGGTATACGCTGGGCAGCGTCATTGCCATTGTGGACGCCAAGCTGGAAAACGAGCTTTCCCCGCAGGCCGACTACCTGCTGGCCTCCGAGGCCGCCAGTGCCGGGCTTGTCGTCATGAGCCGCACGCAGCTGGCCGCACCCGGCGAAGCGGAAGCGGTCATCGACCACCTGAACCGCGCACTGGCCGGCTGCCATTGTGCCCGCCGCTTTGGCGCGGACGATGTACTGTGCCGGGACTGGAACGCGCTGACAACCGCTGATTTTGCCCGCGTGGATTGCTGCGGCTGGCGGCAGACAAGCTACGTCAAGCTGCATTTTGACGAGCACAAGGCGTTTACCTCGCTGTATTTCCTCGAGGCCGGGCGCAGTGTCGCGCAGGTCCGGCAGGCCGCGCAGACGCTCCTGCACGACGCGAAATACGGCCATGTGCTGCGCGTCAAGGGGTTTATCCCCGACGGCGGCGGCTGGGTCGAGCTGAACGCCGCCCGCGACGCCATAACCGTACAGCCTATTCCCAGCGGTCAGGAGGTGCTGATCGTGATTGGGGAAGGGTTGGATAAGGCCGCGATTGAGACGGCTGTGAGGGGCTGCTAGGCGCGTCTGCGGGCGGATCGAGCGATGCGGAGATTTGCCCGGGTGACACTCGTCACTGCCGCAAACGATAAGGGCACACGCTGTATCCGCCCGCACCGCGCCGGTTGTTAAACGGTTGTGAATATTTATACGCACGAATAAATATACAGACAGCAAAGCCCCGGGATTTTCTGCTTTGGAAAATCCCGGGGCTGTTGTTATTCAGGGCACATTTTCAAAAATTCCGCTTTTTCTTCTTATTCTTCGTCAAAGGCCTTCGTCCAGTTGTATTCCCGGTGCAGCGTGTGGCCGGTGTCGCTCTGGGCCTTGCGGGCGGTGTATTCGCCGATGACGGCGGACGGCATCAGCAGGGCCTTTTCGACCTCAGACTGAAAGACGAGCTTCGGATTTTTGATCCTGGGGTTCTTCATCAGGTCCTTCCAGTAGGTGTCGTAGTCCATCATGACCGACATCGCCTCAAACAGCGGGGTCAGGCTCTCATACCGGGCAATGACCTTGTTCAAAGCGTCCAAAAACTGCATGTTGGCCTTGCCCTCCATCATGCCGTCGTCCTTGCCTTTGACGTTGCGACGGCAAAAATAGGCCGTCATCTGCAAAATATCGTCGAATGCCTCCATCTGGCCGGTGGTCAGCCGGGCCGAGAGCGTGTCGCGGTCAATGTAGCGCAGCAGCGCCGCCGTGACCTCTTTCTTCGTCGCGGCATCCTCCGGCACCAGCTGGTTGACCGGCTCGGCGTCGGTCTCCACAAAGTCGGTGGTCTCGACGATGTCCGGCGTCTCGGGTGCGCCGTAGTCGTCCTCCACCTCCTCCGGCATACCGCCGGTGACGTAGATACGATAATTTTCCAGGTCCTCCAAAATTGCGCGGGACAGGTAGGGCAGGGGAGCGCTCTTGGTGCGCGCCACCGGGATGACCTTGGCGGCGTAGCGGGTGGCGACACCCTCGAACCAGCGGCGCAGACCGCCGCAGTTGTCAATGACGTTGTTCATCGTCTGGAAGAACGTCGCGTTGCCGCCGTCGATCATCTTATCATTGCCGCGCGGTGTGCCGGCCATTTTTACCATAGCATCGATGATCGTGCGCACGGCGTCCATCTCGTCCGCCGTCAGCTCGCGGATCAGCTTGTCGGGCTCTGCCTTGATTTCCAGCTCCTGGCGCAGCAATTCCGGCGTAGCACCGTAGGAATAGGGGATCGTCGTCTCGGGCACCGAGACATACTCGAGCGTCAGCACGTTCGGGTCGTCGTCCAGCGTGCCGGTCTCGGCCAGAGTCAGCTTGCCCTTCTTGCTGCGGACCCGGTTAGACATGGATTTTGTGATCTCGTTCAGCTTGTCATCGGCGACCTGCTTGTCCACCGGCTCAATGGTGACGGCAATCGCAATGACGCGCTGACGATCTTTTTCGTAGACCTCATAGTCAAAATAGATGTCGGTGTGGCCGTTGATCTCGCTCTTGGCCTTGTCCAGCACGGTACGGCGCACGTGGGCCCAGTTGGCCGCATTGCAGTCCACCTGCTTTTTCAGCGTCTCAATGTTCCAGACCAGCGGTTCGCCCTTCTCTTTTTTGGTGATGTACAGGTTCTGGTAGCTCTTGCACAGCTCATAAATTTTCAGACTATACTGGCTCTTCATCGGGAGCGTATAGGTGATATTCATCGTTGTGTAGAACTCTTTTAGCTGGATCAGGTGCGGCTTGAGCGACTGGTCGAGCGTCAGCACGATCTTTCCGGTGCCCTCGTCGATGGTCGCGCTGGAAAGCCAGCGGAACATCGTGATTTTCTGGGTGCCCGCCAGGCGTATCCACTGGACCTTGGCGTTGGCGATGTCCTCGATGTTTTTCTTGACCTGCTTGTACATCGAGCCGTTGTGCGGGTCAACGCCGCAGAGCTTCAAAAACTCGTAGATCGACATCTCATACCGGGGCAGCTCGGTGTCCGACGGCTTGATCATCGCGAAAATGTGCAGCATCAGCTTTTGCTGGCTCAGCGAAAGGCTGTACATTGCGTTCTGGATCAGATCGTTGGATTTGCGGACAATCGTCTGATTGCCGCGCCCGCTATAGGTAGCAACAGGGGCCGAAGGCGACGCCTTGGCAGACTTCGCCCCCTGTTTTTTGTTATGGTTGGCTTTTGGGGTCGTTTTCAACGTACTTTGGGGTGTCATTTGCAAAACCTCATCTTTACAACACATTAAACGTATCATAGCAGATTGTGCGCGCTGTGTCAATTATTGTAACATTCAGCACATTTCCTCCGCGCCGCACAAAATCCTGTGTTCTTTTGTTTTGGGATTTTTAGCCCTATTTATATATATTTAGAAAAGTAGTATAGCTATGTCGAATATTCCAACACAAATGTGCGCTGTGTTACAACGGTGCTGTGCGCAGCATTCCAACACAAATGTGTAAAACGCAACAATGTGCGGAGCGTAACAACGGTAAAAAAGTTTTTTTGCAGGAAAATGGCGGCAAAGAAAATTTTGTGGGATTTTTAAAAAGTGTCGAGTATAACAACCCCGGGCGCGAAAAAAGGAAAAGTGAGAAATGTGCGCAGCATTCCAACAGGGCGGATGGAAAAATCCTGCCGCGGGGAAATGTGCGCTGAATAACAACCCGTGCTGAAAAATCCTTGTATTGTGCCGTCGATAACAACCCCGGCCCCTGCAGGGCAAACTGTGCGCAGACTAACAACCCACAGCAGGACGCGCCGCAAAAAAACGGATTTTTGCGAATTGTGCGCCGGATAACAACCGCTCTGCCCCGGAAAAAACGAATTGTGCCGTGAATAACAATACCGGCTGTGCGCTGTACGGTGGATTTTTTCAGAAATGTGCCGTCAATAACAACAGCCGCCAAAATTCTACAGTTTGGAAACTGTGCGCCCGATAACAACCCCACTGCCGGAAATGTGCGCTGGATAACAACCCAGTCCGGACACGTTTGGAAAGCAGACGAAATTCCGAAATGTGCTGCCGATAACAATAGCCGAATTTTACCCACCGCGCAAATTGTGCTGTGGATAACAACCTGTCGCCCTCAGAAAAAAGTCCGAATTGTGCGCCCGATAACAACCATTTTTTTGCCCCGCGATGCACACCGCACCGAAATTGTGCTGCCGATAACAACCCCGCCCGCCGTAAACTGTGCGGGGGATTCCAACGCCGGCTCCCCGGAATTGTGTGCAGGATAACAACCTGTATAAAAGAGGCTGCCCGGCAAACTGTGCCGCCGATAACAATACAGCCTGTAGAAAACTGTGCTGCGGATTCCAACCCCCGCCGCCCCGCTCCGGCAGAAAATGTGCGCCGGATAACAACCCCGCCTGCCGCCGAAAAAAACGCCGCCGGTGTTGGAACAAACGGCACAGTTTGAAGTAAAAATTTTATTTTTCTTTTTAAAGGGGGTGTGCTACAATAAGAGAGTAAAAAGCTCCGGCTGCAAGGCGCGGCAGGTGCACTGTGCCGTCTTGTGGTACGATACTACTAAGAAAGAGGAAACAAAAATGACAACGTTTAGAAAAATGCGCCGCGGCAAGCGCATCCAGGAATCGTGAGGGTCTGCAGATGAACAAAAAAGCTGTGCCCACCGCCGCGGCGGTGCGGGAACTTGCCATCCTGACCGGAGCCGTGGCCATCATTGCGGCGGCGGTCTACTTCTTCCTTGTGCCCAGCCATGCCTCGGTCAGCAGCATCTCGGGTCTGGGCATCGTGCTGGCAAACTTTGTGCCGCTGCCGCTGTCAGCCATCACGATGATTTTGAATGTCGTGCTGCTCGTCATCGGGTTTCTGACCTGCGGGCGGGAGTTCGGTGCCAAGACGGTCTACACCAGCATCCTGCTCCCGGCGTTTATCGGCCTGTTCGAGCGGCTCTTCCCGAACCTCGGCTCCCTGACCGACAGCCAGGAGCTGGACGTGCTGTGCTACATCCTCGTCGTCAGCGTGGGGCTGAGCATCCTGTTCAACCGCAACGCCTCGTCGGGCGGGCTGGACATCGTCGCCAAGATCATGAACAAATACCTGCACATGGACCTGGGCAAGGCCATGTCGCTGTCCGGCATGTGTGTGGCGCTCTCCGCCGCGCTGGTCTACGACAAAAAGACCGTGGTTTTAAGCGTGCTGGGTACCTATTTTAACGGGCTTGTGCTCGACCACTTTATCTTTGACAACAACATCAAGCGCCGCGTCTGCATCATCACCAAAAAGGAAGAAGAACTACGCCGGTTCATCATTGAGGACCTGCACAGCGGCGCGACGGTGTATGAATCCTACGGCGCGTACAATATGCAGAAGCGCCGCGAGATCATCACGATTGTGGACAAGGCCGAATACCAGAAGCTGATGAGCTACATGAACCGCGAGGACCCGCAGGCCTTCATTACGGTGTACACCGTGTCGGACATGCGGTATCGGCCCAAAAAATAAAAGTGCCGCCGGCTGGTAAGCTGATCCATCTGCACCGGATAACAGAAAACGATTGACGCAGCAGCGATGAATTCTGAAAAACTGAAAATTTTGGAGAAAAAATTGAAGTTTTTTCAAAAAAAGCGTTGACAAATCCCGTCGGGCACGCTATAATATATGAGCGTTGAGGGCAGACGCCCAAGACACAAACCCGATGGGGATTCGCATAATGGTAGTGCAGCGGACTCTGACTCCGCCCGTG
>OLQL01002016.1_pt1 | contig 14958 bp, 7 predicted proteins | sample 1672971 | NCBI WGS metagenome assembly OLQL01 (sample SAMEA3136742, study PRJEB25190) | human gut metagenome | biome: human gut; feature: human-associated habitat; material: faeces | place: Austria | collected 2013
TTTATATACTTCGTTGATTTGCTTTAAGGGAAAGAGGGAGGTGTTACTTTTGTTCCCCACTTCACGTCAGGCTTGGACGAGGTAGTGTATTCTATCGTAGCTCCATTATTCAGTTGATCCCAATCGAGCCATGTACTGTCATACGATTTACCGTTTAACTTCATGTTCTTTATATAAATATTCTTTTCAGAACCGCCTTTTATCACAATATCCCCTTTCTTCAGATGAACCTTCACTGATGAAAATATCGGTGTATTTACAGTAAAACCTCCCACTCCTGGTATTTCGGGATAAAGTCCGATGCAAGCGAATACATACCAGGCACCCATCGTTCCTAAATCATCATTACCCGGCAGACCATCAATTTTACTTGAATACTGTTCATTCAATACACGGTTAATAATCTCCTGTGCTTTATAGGGTGTTCCTACCCAGTTGTATATCCAAGGGATGTGAAAGCTCGGTTCATTGCCGGAAGCGAACCAGGCATCATTGTAACCGGCATCCAGACGAGTAAAGAATTCATCCAGGCGTTTTTCTGCAACAGCTTTGCCTCCGATGATTTCTATCAGGCCGGCAATGTCGTACGGCACCATCCAAAAATAATTCTTATAAGTCGATTCACGGAAATCTTCAGTCAATGGTTTCCACGAACCATCCGGATTGCGTGATTGCAGCCAGCCGGTTTCCGGGTTATACAGATTCTTCCATGAACGTGCGAAGTGAAAATAACGCCAGCTCGCAAACTCATCTCCTACGGCATGTAAGGCAAATTGTGCGATTGCAAAATCAGCGGAAGTATATTCCAACTGAATAGAAGCATTATAATAACCTTTATCCAAATACTGTTTCAGTCCCGGTCGAGCCTCCACATCCTGCGACATTGCTCCCGGTTCTTCAGCTCCCTTTCTCATTATTTTGAAAATCGGTTTCGGATCATAATTACGGGCACCAAAAGCATAAGCATTGGATATCAGGATAGGAGTCGGATCTCCTTGCATTACTCCGGTTTCTATATTAGCCATCACCCAACGCGGGAAAGCACCACCAGCTTCTTCGGCAAACAATTGGTGAGAAATAACAATATCAGAGGCTACTTCAGGATCAAGGATTGATAATAGTTGAATCTGTGTACGATAGGTATCCCAGTTGCTAAAAGAAGTATAGTGCTTGGAACGGGATTTATGCACTCTGAAGTCAGCTCCCATATACTCTCCGTTCACATCACTGCAAACGTTCGGATGAATGAATGAGCGATACAGATGGGTATAAAATTGAGTGGCACGATCCGGATTAGTTCCTTCGACTTCGATCTTACCTAAATAATGATTCCATTTGGATTCAGCCTGATTCTGAATCTGCAGGAAATCCCATCCGGTATTCTCCGCTTTCAGATTCTCGCGTGCATTCTCTACCGAGACATAAGAAACTCCAATCTTATATTGGACATTTTTCTTCTTGCTTACATCAAAAGTAAAGTAAACTCCAGAATATTCTCCTTCGGCAAAAGTAGTGTTCGGTTTCAATTCATCTCTTTTCCATGTTCCCGACTCCAAGGCATCCGCATCAAATTCTGCTACGAAATAGACTTTATACGGTGTACGCAGACCGCAGAAATTACCACCCTCTGCATATCCTTCACACTTATTGGGTGCAGTGATTACGATGGCTGCCTGTTCAATTGGAGTGGCAGATATCCCTCCACCGATAATAACCGTACCATATTGCTGATCTGCCGGATATTCATAACTCGCCATACCGGTTCTCTCGGTCACAGTCAGTTTGGCTTTGATGTCTTCCTGCACCATAGCCTCATAATAACCTGCATGTCCTTTTTCTTCAGAAATATTGATACGGTAATTGAGAATATTGTCCGGAGACATCTTCAGTTTACCTTTTACCGGAAAAGTGGGAAAGTTACCCATGTGCTCGCAACCGCCACCACTCAACTGATTGATGACGAATCCGGAGCGTTTGGAAAAGTAAGAAGGGGTGAACTGCACCATACCATACGGATAGGTGGCTCCGGGATAAAGATATCCCGAAGTCAAGCCAACGCCTTTTGTACCTATCAGCGTATTTACCTGACGAGCATAATTGCTCCCGGCATTCTGTGCCAAAAGGTTCCCCCACCCTCCGATCAATACCAATAATAAACCTGTTAAAACTTTATTTTTCATACTGTATTTTCATTATTTCTTTTCTTATTCTTTCGACAGAGAGAAAGGAGCGGCATACTTTGACGTGCACCTTTCTTTATTTGGTTGACTTCCCATTTCAAAACGGAGCGTACCACCGTCTGCTATATCGTCATATTTAATGAAATTCTTATCCAACACACGTCCATTCAAAGTAGCAGACTGGATATAGACATTCTCTTTATTATTGTTATTTGCTTCAATCACAAACTTATTCCCGTTTTCCAGCGTTATGGTAGCCTTTTTAAATAGCGGACTGCCAATCACATATTCATCCGTACCCGGACAAACGGCATAAATACCTAATGAGCTCAAGATATACCATGATGACATACCACCTTGGTCTTCGTCTCCCGGATACCCTCTTTCTGTTGCATTATAGAGTCTTTCAACAATCTGACGTACCCAATACTGTGTTTTCCATGGCTGACCGGCATAACTATACAGATAAGGCATGTGTTGAATCGGCTGATTGCCGTGTGCATATTGTCCCATACCCGACAATTCCATTTCTTTCATTTCATGGATCACACCTCCGTATGTTCCCGGCTTGATAGTGCTGGGCAGGGTAAATACTGAATCCATCTTGATGGTAAACTTCTGATCGCTTCCGAACAAGTCTATTAATCCTTCTACATCATGGAATACAGACCAGGTATAATGCCAGCTATTGCCTTCCGTAAAGGCATCCCCCCACTTCAATGGATTGAACGGAGACTGGAACGTACCGTCTTCATTCTTTCCACGCATCAGTTTGTGTTCCTTATCATACAGATTCTTATAGTTCATCGCTCTCTTTGCGAAGATTTCAATCTCTTTTTTCGGTTTCTTCAAGGCTTTACCCAATTGATAGATACACCAGTCATCGTATGCATATTCCAGTGTACGGGCTGCATTCTCGTTAATACCTACATTATAAGGCACATATCCTAATTTATTATAATACTCATGTCCTAATCGTCCGGTAGAGCCAACGTTCGGATGCACTGCGTTCGCTCCGTGTTTCACAGCTTCCCACAAGGTTTCGATATCGTATCCTTTCAATCCTTTCAGGTAAGCATCGGCAACTACGGAAGCGGAGTTGTTTCCAACCATGCAACCTCTGTGTCCCGGACTTGCCCATTCCGGCAGGAATCCGCTTTCTTTATAAGTGTTCACCAATCCTTCCTGCATCTTTGTATTCATGGATGGATACATCAGGTTAAGGAATGGGAAAAGACAACGGAACGTATCCCAGAAACCGGTATCGGTAAACATATAGCCCGGAAGCACTTCGCCATTATAAGGACTGTAGTGCATCACGTCTCCTTTGGCATCTATCTCGTAGAAACTTCTGGGAAATAATACCGAACGATACAGGCAGGAGTAGAAGGTACGCAAATGATCGATATCATCGTCTTTCACTTCGATACGTCCCAGAACGTCGTTCCATACCTTACGCCCTTTTGCTGCAATCTGTTCAACGTTGTCCGTACCCAGTTCTTTCAGGTTCAGTTCCGCCTGTTCGGGGCTGATAAAAGAGGAAGCCACACGCACATTTACCTGTTCGCCCTTTCGGGTTTTGAAACCGATCAGTGCACCGGCATGATTGTCTGTCGCTTCCAGTTTGTTGGTGTCAATCACACCACTGGCTACGGCAGCCGTATAAGTAAACGGTTTGTCGAATACCAGTACAAAGTAGTTTTTAAAGTTGGCAGGAACACCACCGCTGTTTTTAGTGGTATAACCGATAATCTTGTTCTCCGAAGGGATTACTTTCACAAACGAACCTTTATCAAAAGCGTCTACCACTACATAAGAGTGGTCGTTTTCGGGGAAAGTGAAACGGAAAGCAGCCGCTCTCTCTGTCGGAGCAATTTCGGTCACTACATCATGATCGGCGAGATATACTTTGTAATAATAAGGAGTAGCCGTTTCAGCTTTATGAGAGAACCAACTGGCACGCTCATCCTGATTAAATACTGCCTTACCGGTTACCGGCATGATGGCAAATTGACCGTAATCATTGATCCAGGGACTTGGCTGATGGGTTTGTTTGAATCCTCTGATCTTGTCAGCGTCATACGTATAGGCCCATCCATCACCCATTTTACCAGTCTGCGGAACCCAAAAGTTCATTCCCCAAGGCAGCGCAATGGCAGGGTAAGTATTTCCGGTAGATAATGCGTGCTTTGACTGCGTACCAACCAGCGGACTAACGTAGTCCACCGGTCCGGTAATTGTTTTTGCAGTCATAGCCCATGCACTAAGTAACGTAAAAGCGAATAGAGCTAGTTTCTTCATGGTATTTTTGTTTTATTTAATCAGTTTTCCTTCAAGCATTTTGATATAATATCCACCTACAACGGAACGTGCCTGGAAGCCTCTTTGATTCGGTTCGTCTGTAAATACCCAGTCGGACATCGGAACACGGTTAGGTGTAACGTTCATAAACAGATATACGGGTTCGATAAATTTCTCAAAGGTAGCTTTGTCATTTGCCAATGTAGCTGTCCACATGATCCAGTCGGTCTTTGTGTATGTTTCACGGTTATCCAACGGAAGACCATATTTATTTTGCTTCGAAAGATAGTAAGCTATTTCCGTTTCTGCAACATTTTTAGGGAAGATTTGCAGATCCAACAGTTTATCCCACACCAAGTTATACTTCTGGCTCCATGTTCCCGGTTTGTCAAATGTGAGACGATAGTGGTCACCATCATCAGCCATTTTCACCCATTCGGCAGCCATTTCTTTCGCTTTCTGTGTGTACTTTTCAGCCACGTCTTTTTTGCCCAGCATATCTGCCAGATAACCGTATGAAGCAACACCCATGATTGCTTTGATAGAAAGGTTGGCATTGTGTGCAAAGTGACCTGCAAAGTCATCGGTACAAAGTTGGTTGGCCGGATCAAGTCCGTTCTCTACCAGATAGTCTGTCCACGTAGTCAGGGTTTCCCAATGTTTCTGTGCGTAATCTGCATTACCTTCTACCTTTGCAATGGCAGCAGCCAATACTACCATATTACCCGATTCTTCTACCGGCATATCACCGCCATAAGTCTGGCCGTTAGCCAATGGATAAGTACCGACATCATGCGCAGCAAATGGTTTCGTCCATTTTCCGCTTTCACTATAATAGAAGATATGGTTCATGGTAGCTTTCACCAATTCCGGATTGTAGTATAAAAGCAACGGAGCTCCCGGATAAGTCAGGTCGACTGTTCCGATGGAACCATTACTGAAGTTCTCCTTAGAAAGGAATACCAAGTCACCGTTCGGAGCCTGTACCAGTTTATGTGCAGCCAAGGCCTGACGATAAGCCAATGCACAAAGTTCGGCATATTTACGTCCACCGGCAGCAGTAGCTTCTTCCATCAGCTTCTTGTCGAAAGCAGCGCTGTTCTTCATTTGTGTCTTGTATTCTTTCTCTGCTTTCTGGAATTGGGAAACAATCGTTTCATTACCCTCACGATTCCAGTAAGGACGCAGGTTATCACCAAAGTATTGGATAGAATAAATATCATCATATCCGATCAACAGGTGGCCATCAGCTTTTTGTGTTTCGCCCAATGAACGTACCAAAGCCAGTTTATCATAACCGTTTGTGGTAGGAGCTTCCAGTTTATTGGCTACGAAGTTCTTGCGCAGCTCTCTGCCGTCACCGATTGCAGATGTGCTGTTTTCCTTTTCAGCTGCCAGATAGAAATGTCCCCAGTCGATACGAACATCATCACCCTTTTTCTTCAGAATCTCCTGATTGCGGCTTCCGGTACGAAGGAATAACAAATCGCCGTCAGTAAAGCTGTCGGCAACAGATTCCTGGTGAGGTTGGTCGATTGCCCATTGCGGAGATGCTTCGAAATACAGCTCAACCTGATGTTTCTTTCCGTCATTGGAGGCTACTTCATAAGAAATATAGTTGACCGGACGTGACAACAAGTCCAGATTATCCATGAACATAGGAGCGGTAAATGTCAGTTTCAGATCTACCGGACCACAAGTAAATGTATAATAAGTCTGCATGGGTTGTACATCTGCAGAAGTTTGTTGCGCTGTTTGATGGAAAGAACGGTAACCGTCCAGTTCTACCAGCAATCCGAAATCCAACAGTCCGTTTCCTACCCGGTTATGACAATAACCTGCAATCAGATTTTCACCCGGTTTCAAAGAAGCTACTACTTCTTCCGACAGTTTCACCCGTTCGTTCTTTTTACAAGCATTACCTGTATCTACCACTTTGATGCCGTTGATATAAATAATAGCATCATCGTCGTGAGAGAATTCAAGATATACATTTTTTCCTGTCAAATCTTCCTGAATATCAGCTACCCGGCGTACCCAGATAAATTCTTCACCCCATTGGGTTTTAGCTGTATGTTCATTCTCCATGGTTCCGAAGGCAGCTTCGCCTTCTTTCCAGGCTTTATCATTGAATCCGATATTCTGCCATCCGTCAGCAGGTTGTTGAGTGGTATACTTTCCTGTCCAGCTACCTTGTTCGGATGTCTTTACCAAAGGACGTAGTTCCAGTTCTTCCGTTCCCATGAAACGGTAGGTTTGTCCGTCTACTTTTGCAACACCAAGTAAAGAAAAATCCTTGCCTGTCCAATGTTTTACAGGACTGTCGTATAGATTGTCCGTAGTAGACCATGCACTAGTATAAGGATCAATTGTCACCAGCGGATATGCCGGAGCACGTAATTCATTCTTCTCGTGCTGTTCTACCTGGGTCTCACAGCTACAAAATACAGAAGCTGTTCCCAGTAACAGCATCATCAGTTGTTGTTTCATAATTTAAATCACCTGTTTATTTAATCTATTTTACGCAAATTCCGTCGTTTTCTATTTATTTCTTAGCCGGAAACAAAAGCATCAATGCCGGTATACCGGAAGCAGAATAACTGTCGATTTCCGCACCTTCCGGCAACTTTTTATAGTATTCGCCTCCACATACGTTCCGTGTCTTATCTCTGTTTGCCCAACCTGTTTTGATGGTACGTTTCAGGAACGGGAGATATTGGGTTTGTCCGCAATCATACACCAACCATGCCATGTATTCCGCAAAGATGGCAGTATAGATACCCTGTTCAATACCACCTTCGAAAGGTAGCACTTTATGGTCTGCAGACATATCTTTCACTGTATAGTCTGCTGCCAGAATAGCATTGTCCAGATAACGTTTCTCTCCGGTCGCCTTATAAAGCAGTATGGACGCTCCGATAAAGGTTGCCTGGTTGTATACATGCGCTTTCCATGCGGGATTGCCATTTCCATGACGGCTATCGGCAATCTTTCCTGTTGCTTTATCCAAGAGATTTTCCACTCCCCATTCATAGATTTCTTTACCTTTGGCAAGATATTGAGCTTTCGTCTGATAATCCGGCCGTTTGTCGGTCGATTCTTTTCTATTTTCAGGTACGTTATTGTAGAGGGTTAATGCTGCAACAACTGTCGGAAAGTTGATACATGCCATCTTTCCATCACCGAATTTATTCGGTTTCGGATTTTGAATGGGTTGCCATTGCCAGAACATACCTCCGTTTTCTTTGTCATACGAACCGGTATCACCCACTTTTTCCGAGCCATACCATACCCGTTTGAAACTGGCTTCCGAGAGTTTCAGATATTCATCCACTCCAAAAAGTTCGTAGCCGCGTGCCAGGCTGATAGTCCACCACATGATGTCATCGTAGATGAACCAGCCGGTATTTTCATTGTTATCATCAAAATCGAACTGGCAATATTGCGCTTTGTTCCCTGCGAATATTTTCTCGCAGAGTGTTTTATAATAACTTGTCTTCTTTCTGTCTTTCTGTGCCTTTGCCAGTTTATAGGCATTCATTGCCATATCCCAATAAATAGGCTGACACCAGATAGCCGCTGCTCCATTGCCACGGTCAACAGCACTTGGATAGGACGAATTTGTCTTGTAAATATATTTATTGGAGTCTAGTAGTGTATTATTAAATCCTTCATAAGCTGCCCATACATCTTCGTTCGTATACGCATGCTTCTTCTGGTTTGCTTTTCCTAAATTACCGACTGCCCATGTGGTAGTTGATACTCCCAATAGTAGTGTCAGAGCCAAAAGAATTTTGCTTTTCATGATAATTTATAAGTTTATAGTATTTTTCCTGTTACAAAGATTGCAGAAATAGCTGAAAAAAAACGATAATATTTATTCAATAAAGAACAAATACAGACCAAAACACTTTTCTACAATAAAAATAAAGGATTAATAAAGGGTTATTGGAGAATAATTTCCCCTTACTCTGTCCTTATGACAGAGATAAGGGGAATATTTAATCTACCTATTGAAAACTCATCCCGGTAAACAATTATTTGTTATCTGTAATGTCTGTGGATTCAATCCATTGCCAGTTATCACCAACTAATGTTGCTGTATGACCTTTCAAACCTGTAATTGTTCTGGTAGCACTTTGAGTAGGCTGATCACCTTTCACTTCAAAATCCCAGGCTTCTACCAAATTCGGATTATCGGCACTTACACCTTCTTCATTCCCCATATAAGAAGCATATACCTGATTTTCTGTCCGGTTTGTTTTCCAGATACGTATCTTCTTTATGTAACCGGAGAACCATTCGTTACGGTTTCCATTATTGTCCATCATACAGAATCCGGTCATTTTAATCTGATTGGCTATGGATTGTTTATTGATATACGTTCTCCAGGACTCACCCACACGAATGACTTCACCTTGTCTCGTACCATCAATCATGGAATAGCACTTCACATCTGTCGGAGTATCAAATCCCGGCAATCCCTTATCCCTGAAGAGGAATGCATAATGCGTCCAACGATCTTTGGTCCAGTTGTCCGACTTTTTCCATCCCGGTTCCCATTCTTGTGGATTTGTGTGATTATTATCTTGCCAGTGAGCAACCATTGTTCTCAACAATCCCTTTGTACGATCCTGGGCACGCCATCCGCTCCAATGAGGATCGTTTGTCATGGTAGAAAGGAAAGTACAGTTGTCTTCTCCCTGCTTATTGCAATATTCTTTAATATTCACCCAAAGTTCAATCGTAAATGCCTGATTGTCATCCTCTCCAAACTTCACATAATCCTCGCTATAACCAAAGTCTATATAGGAACCGGCATTTCCATCTACAAACAGATTCCAGGTAATCTGACTGTTATCCGGCCATGCAGAATCTTCGACTTCTTCTACTTTCTTATCGGCAGCAGCAATAGCCTCATCATAAATCTCCTGCGTCATATCTGTGATGGAACCGGATTTGATTCTTTCAGCCAGACTTTCCAAGTCTTTAGCTGCACTCTCCAAAACCGACTTATTTTCTACCGGATATTGTCCCTGATGATTTCCCCACTTCGTTTCATCATTAACGATTGCAAGTATTTCATCCGCCTTAGCCAGTAAATTATTGATATATTGCTGTGCTTCCGGAGACAGATTATAATATTTTGAATTTTTAAACTCGTCAATCGCTTGATTTACCTTTGCTACAGCAGCTTCCAAAGTTGTTTCATCCAGTTCTTCGCCAGCTTCTACCCGTGTTATCAGTGCATCCAACTCGGTAATAGCAGCATTTAATATATCCTTTCCGGTTTCAGGATATGTTCCGGGAGCAGTTCCGTAGGTTGAATTTTTCAATAAATAGTTCAATGACGTACGACTTTCCCGTAAGATACTTAATTGTGTATCTGTTATATACTCGTCTTCAATATCGTCACAAGCGGTAAATATCCCTGCCAGACTAGAAATCAGGAGGAAAGAGAGGAGCATTGCTCCCTCTCTCCATTTATTAGTTAAACATTTCATGTTTTTCATCGTTTTTACATTATTATTCAACAATACGTTGCCACTCGTAAGTACCGATAATCTTAGCAGTATGACGGCCTGTCAGGTCTATTACTTCATTACCCGAACCGGAAGGTTTGGTCATGAAATCCCATGCTGCCGCCAAGTCTGCTTCTTTACCCGTCACTTCAGCCGTTCCATTATAAGAATTCTGAACATATTCGTTATCCTTTGCGCTTTTCCAGATACGGATTTTCTTCATATAACCGGCAAAGCCTTCTTCAAACAGATTATCACTGGTACGCATATAACGTCCGAAAGCGGTCATCGGTGCATTATAGTTGGCATAGTTGCTCGAATTATAGAACCTGTTACCCACGCTTCCCTCGGTTGTTTTCACTTCTCCGTTCACATACAATTTCGCACGAAGCTCCGGACTGCCCGGCAAGCCTTTATCACTGTACACAAACAAGAAATGTTGCCATTCTCCATCTTCCGGTGCCTTTAGTGACGGTTCACAGATATTTCCTCCTGTTTCGCCCCAAGTTGCACGATAAATACCACCGTCTGCATTACGCCAATACATCATCCAGCCATTACGCCATCCGTCACCGCCCATGTAAGTTGACAGGAACACATTCTGGTCTTTTCCACCACCTTTGGTTACTTTCACCCAAAACTCAACAGTAAAGGCTTGATTTCCTTCGGTTCCGAAATTGACATATTCTTCGCTACGTCCGAAATCGATATAAGAACCACCATCACCACGTCCGTCCACAAACAGTTCAGCCGGTGTTGTTTCAGCGTCTTCTGTACGGATCGTACTCTTGAACTGTTCTATAGACGCCTTGGCTTCTGCCACATAGCGTTGTTTCTCACTTTCCGACGGAGAGGGTTGCTGATATTTGATTAAAAGTACCGCACGATTGGCATCATCTATCGCATCTGTCAGAATTGCCCGGCTTTCGGTGGGGTACTGTCCTTTCTTATCTCCGTAGTCTGAATTTTGCTGCAAATCGGTCATTTCAGCAATCAATGCATCCAGTTGGTCGATATAGGTATCTTCTATTTCAGGAGCCGCAGTATACTCGTCATGCGTTTCTTCAGAACAAGCCGCCAATTGAAGTGTCAGTACCATGCATAACACATAATACCACATTTTCCAATTTGAATATTTCGTATTCATTATTCTTCTTTTTTATGGGTTACAATTATTTATCTGCCGGAAACAACAACATCAATGCCGGTATTCCGGATGCACTATAGCTGTCAATAGTAGCGCCTTCTATCTGTGCCTTATGATATTCGCCACCACACAAATTACGTGTCCGGTCGCGATTAGCCCAGCCGTAATTAATGTTACGTTTCAAGAACGGTACGTACTGGGTCTGGCCACAATCATTCACCAGCATGGCCATGTATTCCGCAAAGATAGCGGTATAAATACCCTGTTCCACGCCACTCTCGAACGGCAGTAAATCATACGTTCCGGACATGGTATTCATTGTATAGTCAGCTCCCAAAATTGCATTGTCCAAATATGTTTTCTCACCGGTAGCTTTATAAAGCAATAACGAAGCTCCGATAAAAGTGGCCTGATTGTATACATGGTCCGACCATGCCGGATTGCCTTCACCATGCTTGCTGTCGGCAACCTCTCCGGTATTGCTGTCTACCAGATTCTTCACAGCCCATTCATAGATTTCTTTTCCTTTTGCCAGATAAGCTTCCTTCGTTTCATAATGCGGACGGGTAAAATCACCGTACTTATTACTCCAGCTTTCCGGATTCGGATCAGCCACACGATCGGTAGGAACGTTATTGTAAAGGGTCAATGCAGCTACCACAGTCGGGAAATTAATACAAGCCATCTTACCATCACCGGCAGCATTTTCATTCGGATTGCCGATAGGCTGCCATTGCCAGAACATACCTCCACCCAAATTCTTTTCAGGATCTGCATAAGAACCCGTATCACCTACGCGGGGAGAACCGTACCATACACGTGCAAAACTTGCTTCTGCCAAACTGCGATACTCTTCCACTTTAAATAATTCGTAAGCACGTGCCAAAGTAATGGTCCACCACTGTATATCATCATAGATAAACCAGCCGGTATTCTCATTATTATCGTCGAAATCAAAGTTTACATAATGTGCTTTATTTCCGGCAAACAAATCATCACACAACTGCTTGTATTTGTTTTCTCTTTCTGTATCTCCTTCCGCTTTTGCACGTTTATATGCGTTCATGGCCATATCCCAATAGATCGGCTGGCACCAGATCGCAGCAGCTCCGTTATTACGGTCGGTAGCAGCAGTATAAGCGGTACTTGTTTTATAAATGTTCTTATCGGGATCCAGCAAGTTATCATTAAATGCTTCATAGGCAGTCCAGGTATCCGCATTGGTATACTCCGGTACAATCTCGTAATCCGGGGTATATGGCTTTGCCTGTTTATCCTCATTGCAAGAGGACATACAAAGGACACCGGACATGAGACAAACTGCAGAGAAAATATATTGTTTCATCATCATTTCTATTTTATAATCAGTATTTAGAATCCTGTATTCTGAACCAAGTTTTTATCAATATCAATTTCGCCCTGTGGTATAGGGAAGAAGTACTGACGGTCAAAAATACGCTTCACAATCTCCGTACGCTTGAAGAATTCATTTCCGTCATAATTGACATTCATACCGTGAATTGCCTTGTTGAAATACTCATTTACCAATCCCCAGCGACGTACATCAAAATAACGGCAGTTTTCGAAACTCAACTCAATGCGTTTCTCCTTACGAATCAGCTCCATGACTTCTTCCGTTGTAGTCGGTTTAGGCAGATTGACTGTTTCACCGTATCCCGGAATACCCGCACGCTTACGGATCATGTTCATATATGTCCAGATGTCTTCATGAGTCGGGCTGACATGTGCAAGCGCTTCGATATAGTCAAAATAAATATTAGTCAGACGCAAGAGCACACAAACCAAGTTCTGGTTACGATCGCCGGAATCCATTCCTTTACGCACCAAATAGCCTGTACTTGTATAGTCATTGCTACCTTGTTCTTTACCACAACTTCCGCTATAAGTGAAATCTACTATATAATCGCCTTCTGTTCCATCAAACCATTTTGAATTACTAAAGGTAATGTCTACATAAAAACGAGGTTCACGATTAACATACATCATTCTGGTTCCTGTCGGTGCATATAAGGTACCGTCTGTTCCTTTGTATTCTGTTGTAGAAACTCCCTCTTCTACATAATCGGATTTTTCGTTGATAATCGGAGTGACTCCGTCAGCACTATAACCGGAAATAGGGGATTCTCCGTTTGACATGAAATAGGCATCTACCATTTCTTGGGTTGCTCCCAACAAGCTACCACCCCTATAGTTGGTCGTATTACCGGATCTATTCGGCATACGGTCGTACTGCATGGTTCCGGCAGCATTATCCAAACGATAGAAAATCATTTCTTTATTGTTACCCATTTCAGAAAACAGGGTTCTTACTGCACGGCGATAAGATTCTGTCGGGCTGAAGCCTTCCGAGTCCGGACCGGAAACAGAAACACCGTCCTTATTGGTATACATCAAATGATAACGACTTCCGTAATTAGAGAAGAAAGTGTTACATTCATTAATCACTTTCTGCCAATTGGCACGTTTGGTAGCTTCGTCCGGTTTGTTAGGGAACAGCTTTGTTCCGTCCGTATTAGCCAAGTCAGAATAGTAATTGCACTCTCCATTAAATAACCAGCTGGCACGATAAGTCAATGCCTCGATGATAAACGCCTGTGCAATCGCCTTATCAATACGGCCATATCCGGACACTTTGTCGGTAGAAGCATCGTCCAGTAAACCATCGTTTTGCGCACCTTTCAACTCTGATACGATAAAATCGAAACACTCGTCTACCGTATTACGCGGGAGTTGCAACTCATCACTCGGAGTATCCATCGGGAAGTCCTTTTCAAGCAAAGGAACCGGGCCATAAGTACGTACTAGATAAAAATAGTAGATCGCCCGCAAAGCTCTTGCTTCCGCTTTCCATTGATTTCTTTCTGTAACAGTCAGCGGTGCCTGATCTACATTTTCTGTAAATACTGCCGCTTCATGAATACCTGAAAACCAGCTCTTCCAGCGATACAATACCATCGTTCCTTCCGTCGCATCGATAGAGTTGTTATTTATCAATTTCCCTTTATTGTCATTTGTCCACTCTGCTTCGTCGCTGGAGCCTGTCCAAGGACCGGGAGTACGGTACAGACTTGTTTCATGCACCTGACGTTGGTTAAATTCATCCGGTAAGAATGTGTATACATTCGAAAGATACCGCAAGGCTCCATCTCTGGTTGTGAAAATCTCCTTGAGTGATAAACGGTCATCAGGCACCTGGTCAAAATAGTCATTACAAGATGTCGTCAAGAGACACGCCAGCAAACTAACGATTATATAATTATATTTTTTCATTATCTTTTTGTTTAGAATGTGAAATTAATACCAACTGAATAAGAAGTCGTATTCGGATAAGAAGCACCATTATCGGTATTCAACTCCGGATCCCACAATTTGAAACGACTCAAAGTGAACAGGTTAGTTCCCATTACATATACAGCCGCATTCTTCAGATGAACTTTATTCACCCAGGGTTTAGGCAGATTATAAGAAATCTGCAATGTCTTCAAACGCAGGAAGTTCATGTTACGCACCCACCAGGTACTTTTCTGGAAGTTATTAATATTACTGGTTGTTTCACTTCCATAAGACAAACGCGGATAAAAGGCATTCTGATCCGGATTTTCCTCTGTCCAACGGTCGTCAATGTTAGAGTAGAGGTTACCGCTACCACCACCGCCATTAAACGGATTAATACTGCTACCGTTCAATACACGTTCGGCTCCCGCTACGCCCTGAAACATCATGCCCACAGACAAGTCTTTCCAGCCTACTGTAAATCCGAAACCATAGACAGTTGTCGGCACATCTC
>OLQL01002018.1_pt1 | contig 14950 bp, 15 predicted proteins | sample 1672971 | NCBI WGS metagenome assembly OLQL01 (sample SAMEA3136742, study PRJEB25190) | human gut metagenome | biome: human gut; feature: human-associated habitat; material: faeces | place: Austria | collected 2013
ATGACCAGCTGTTTCAGCTTTGTGTTCGCGAAGGCTCTCTCGCCCACGGAAGCGGAGGCACTCAGGCGCACGCTTTCCAGCGCGGAACCTTCAAACGCGCCTTCTCCAATGGCGGCGGCTTGCGGCAGGTCGACACTCGTCAGCGCGGTGTTGGCAAACGCGCCCGCGCCGATGACGGTTACGTTGGTCATCTCGGCAGCGTTGAGTGCTGTGCCCGCAAAGGCCTTTTCGCCGATCTCGGTCACGCCCGCGCCCAGCGTAAGGGCGGTCACGCCGCTGCCCTCGAACATATGCGCCGGAACAGCGCCGCTCTCAATGGTCACTTCGCTCAGATTGGGCATATTGGCGAATACGCCCGCGGGAATGAGCGCGGGATCGCACTTGACCACCAGCTTTTTGAGCCCGGTCAGGCCGTCCAGCGCGCCCTCGCCGATTGTGGTCAGCGAATCGGGCAGCGTCAGCTCCTCCAGCTGCGCACAGCCGGAAAACGCCCGCGCGCCGATCGTGGTCACCGAGTCGAACAGATCCACATCCCGGATAGAGCTGTTCATGAAGGCCTCCGCGCCGATTGTGGTGAACACATCGTTGTGCGCGACGGAGAAGTACTCGATGGTCTGGCTGTCCTTGAACACGCCGTCGCCCAGGCCGACCACCGGCACCTTCGAGACGGTAAGGTGGGGATGAATGCTCGCCTGCGAACCGGTGTACTCGGTCAGCACGCAGTTTTCATAGGTGTAGGAACCCTTTTCGGGCGACTGGGCGGTGGGATCCTGAGCGCGCCAGACGCGGCAGGGAAGCCCCAGCGCATCCACATAGGCCTGCCACTGCTCCATCTCCTGACGGCTGCCGTGGGCGTTCAGGTCGATGTCGTACAGATAATCGCAGCCCGCGAAGACGTTCTCGCCCAGCGTGGGCGCGGTCGGGCTTTCCAGAACGATGTACTGGATGTTGTAGTCGCCCTTGAACGCGTTGGAGCCGATGGACTCCAGCGTAGAGGGCAGATAGAGATCGGCGCCCATGTTGGCGCAGGATTCAAACGCGTTCTCGCCGATGGACTTGAGTCCCTCGGGCAGCTCCAGAGAACCCTTGATGCTGGCGAAATAGAACGCGTAATCGCCGATGCTCTCCACGCTCGTCAGCTCCAGCACGCTGCTCTTATAGGCGTTGTAGAAGGCGTTGCTGCCGATGGTCTTCAGCGTGGAGGGGAATTTCACGCGGCCCAGCGTTTCGCAGTTGTAGAACGCGCTGTCGCCGATGGCTTCCAGTCCCTCGGGCAGCTCCAAAAACGCCAGATAGGAGTGGCTCGCGAAGGCCTCGGGGCCGATGGCCTTCACCGGCACGCCGCCGATGGTCTCGGGAATGGCGAGATAGGTGGCGTAGCCGTTGTAGGCGGTAATCGTGCCGGTGGAGGCGTCGAAGTCGAACTCCGATTCCACATAGCCGTTGTTTTCCACGACCACGGCGTTTTTGCCGCTGGGCTGGACGCTCACCGTGCTGCCGACGTTCTCAAAGGCCGCCGTGTACGCCTCCAGCTGATCGTCCGGGACATAGGCCACCGCGTCCTCGGGAAGGACGCTGAAGCAGTCCATGTCGATCGCCGGGCACACGCCCTCGAAGGTGATCTTGCGCAGCGCGTCGCAGAATCTGAACGAGCCGTCGCCGATGTAGCGCACGCCCGCAGGAATGGTGATCTCGCTCAGCGCGCCGCAGCTGAAGAAATTCATGCGGTTGATGACCACAAGGCTCTGGGGCAGCGTAACGCTGGTCAGATTTTCACACGAGGAGACGGCGCCGCTCCTGAGCTCCAGCACCGTCTCGGGCAGTGTCAGAGACGTGATCGTATCGCCCTTGAACACGTTTATGCCGATCACGTCCACCGTGAAGCCGTCGATTTCTTCAGGCACGACCACGTCGCCGCCCGCGCCGTCATAGCCGCGGAGTATGGCGTAGTTCGCGTCATAATTCCAGTCGCTGGATTCGGCCGACGCCGGGAGCCGGACCGCCAGCATCAGCAGGGAAAGAGCCAGGCACAACCATCTTTTCATGAGTCCATTCCTCCGTTTCTGTTTTTACTGCTCGTCGTGAAGCATATTGCAGAGCGTTACGCACTGAAGCTCCAGAACTGCGTTGATCTGCAGGGCGGCAGTCTCTTCGTCGCACTGCTGCTGAAGTACCGCCTCCTGAACCGACAGATAGTTCATGGAGGTTGCCTGCGCGGCGATGATCGCGCCCTGCTCCTGCGCCGGAGCGCCCTGCGGCCATTCGCCGTAAAGCCCCTCCTGCTCCGTCTGCCGCATCGCGCGGATCTGCTTTTGCGCCCGCAATGAATTGCTCTCGTCTGCAGAAGCCGGAAGGGTGGCGGCTATATTGCGTCATAGCCAGAGGTCGTTCAGGTCGAAGCCGTATTCCTCCATCAGCTTCTCAAAGAAGTCTCTGATCGCGGATGCCTTTTCGCTATAACCTCTGGGAAAACAGTTGGAGCCGCTGGCGGCGATAACTGTGCCGTCCTCAAATTCGACGCTCAACGAGAAGCTCGCGCCGTCCAGCGCGTTGCGGTCGATTTCATGGTAGCCGTTCCATTCGGCCAGCCCCAGCTCTTGCACCAGCGCGGAGAACGAGGCCATGTCCTCGTCGGTCAGAGGCAGCACGTAGTGATCGTCATTGTGCCGTTCAATCCAGGCGAAGCGGCCGCGCACCGTTTCCTTGATCTGATAGCGGTTGAGCTCCTCGATACACATGCCGGAGGTGGCGTACTGGAAGGTTTTCACTGCCGGCAGATCTTCAGGTGGCGCGGCTCCAGCAAAGCATGGGCACAGGCACAGCGTCAGCGCGGCAAGCAATCCAGCGAAAATGCGCTTCCATCGTCTTTTCATGGCGGTCGCTCCTTTCTCACAGCGCATCCAGCGCGGCGGTCAGATAGGCGGGGGTAACGGAAGCATAGAGAAAAGCGTCGATCAATCGTTCCTGCCGGACGATCATCACCCGGCGCGCCAGCTCCGGATCGCCGTTTTCATCACACAGCAGCACGAATTTGCAGTTCGGCATCGCCCTGCGCACGCACTCGATCAGCTTCAGTCGGTTTTCCAACGTGTAGGCCGGAAGACGGCTGACCTCCATCAGCAGAATATCCGCCTGCACGGCCCGGCAGAGCGAGAAGGTATCGCCCGTCTTTCCAGGCAGAACCTGCTCCACGCGGAATTCTCCCGTTTCCGCAAGCGACCGCGCAACCGCCTCCGACAGCAGCGTGTTTTGCATGCTGACCACAATCTCTCTCATGGCACTTCCCCCTTCTATATTTCAGCGTACCAGAAAGGAAAGCGCCGCGCATCAACCAAATGGCTATTTTCTCACCAAAAAACAAAAAAGCCGCCTCAGGCAGCTCTTTTGCTATGATATTCAGTTTTTCCGATTCAGAATCACCAGCCCGCTCTCCCGTGCGCGCACGGCCAGCTCGGTGCGATTTCTGAAGCCCGTTTTTTCCAGCATGTTGAGGATGTGCGTTTTGACCGTCGCCACGGACATGTGCAGGCGCTCGGCGATCTCCTGATTGGTATCGCCGCTGGTCATTTCGCGCAGCACATCCAGCTCGCGGTCGGTAAATTTATAGCTGCTGGCAAGCCCTAATTGCAGCTCCGGCGTTGCGTACGGATAGACGGATTCGCCCGCCATCGTGCGCTCCATCACGTCCAGCAGGCTCTCGCGCTGCTCCTCCTTGTACCAGAAACTCTCCACGCCGATCTCCCGCGCACGGCTCAGGTAGGAGCATTCCGGCATGGAGGTCACGATGATGATTTTGATCTGCGGAAAGGCGCGCTTGATCCGAGCCGCCGCATCCAGCCCGCTTTCGCCGCCGCGCGTGACCACATCCATCAGGATCAGATCTACCGGAAGGCGCAGACAGTACACGTCCGCCAGCGCGGCGTTGTCGATGGAGAGCGCCACCTCGAAGTGCTCCGAGGCCTGAATCCGCAGCTCGAACAGCTCGCGGGGCATGGTCTGATCCTCGACGATCATGACTTTGTATTTCATGGAATTTCCTGCCTTTCCTCGGGCAATGCCAGCGTCAGCTCAAAGCGCGGAGCGTATTCAATGTCCATCGCACAGCCTGCCGCTTCCGTTCGGGCACGCAGTGCGGTCAGGCCGCTGCCCTCGACGATGGGGCCGGACGGTGCGCTGCCATCGTTCAGATAATGGATGCGCCAACCAGACGCGACTTTCTCGCCGATGATTTCCAGCCGCGTGCCGCCTGCGTGGCGCACCAGATTCGTCAGGCACTCATGGGCGGCGGTTTCCACCAGCTGTGCGCTCTCCGTACCCTCCGCCGGAAATACGCCGCGCCGCTCGATGGTCACGCCGATGGCCTGCGCGGCGCGTGCAAGCTGGGCAAACGCATCGAAGCGCTGCTCATCCGCATATTTTCCCAGCAGCAGCCGGACATTCTGCCGCCAGGCGGCGCAGACGCTTTCGGCATCGCCCTGCGTATCAGAGAGAAACTGCCGGGTCTGCAGGAGCGCGTGGCCGAGCTCATCATGAACGCGGGTCTTTGCGCGCAGAATCTCCTTTTCCCGCGTCGCCTCCTGGACGTCCTGCCCATATTGCCGAAGCCGCCGGTTCATGTTTTTCAGGCGAAGATTGTCCTCTTCCAGTTCCCACTGGAGCTGCGCTTCCTCGGTGATATTCGTGCCGGTGATCTGGTAAACGGTTTTTCCGGACATCCCCAGCCGCACGCGCTCAAAGCTCCACGTCTGGCCATTTTCCAGCGTGACGATGGGCTGCAATTCCATCGTTTTCCAGAAATCGTTCGCGTTGAGCAGCGCTTCGCCCGTGAGCAGATGGCTCAGTTCGTCCATCTTGAGGTTCTTCAGGCAGGGCAGACCATTTTCCCACGCAAAACACAGCGCGCTGGGCAGATGGTCGCAGCTTTCCTTGATGGAAACCGGCGAAAGCTGTCGCCTGCTTTTATGCCACAGCGTGAAGGACGCAAAAAGGCTGAGCGCCGTCAGGGACAATGCGGCTGCCGTCCATGGAACCGGGGAAAGGGTCTCGCTTTCCGGCAGACGGGAAAGCAATACTGCCAGCACTGCAAAATCCAGCGAAGCGATTGCCAAACAAACGGCAAATGCAAAGCGGCGGTGGCAGCGCACGGCGCTCATGCAGCCGAACAGACCGGCAATCGTTCCCATCAGCAGCAACGTGCACATCAAACCGGCGTGAAGCGTATTCATGCGCGCTCACCTCCCCGATCAAAGGAGAGCGTCGCACACAGCGCGCCGTCCGCATCGTCGATGGTCAGTTTCCCCAGCGTCCTATATTGGTCCACATTCGGCAGCCCCGCCGCATCCTCCAGCATCAGGCGGATGGAAAAGCGTTCGCCGCATTCCAGACGCACCATCAGCGCGCTGAGCGAGGGCAGGGCGGCTTCCAGGCAGTCCTCGAAGAAATCATAGGCGGTCTGCGCTTCGCGGCTGCTCACGCTGCCCCTTCCTTCCTGATGCCGCGCGCAGACAGCGCCGTACTGCGTCAGATAAGTCAGCGACTCCCGGATGCAGTGCGCCAGCTCGTCCACAGGGACGACCATTTTCTTATCGCAGATCAGCGCGAGATTGACCCGGCGCTTGACATATGCGCCCAGGATGCAGATGTGCTTCAGGCTCTGCGCGCTTTTATCCGACAGCAGGCGGTTAATCGCAAGCAACTGCGGCTGCACAAGGCTGAGCATCGCATCCATCAGCCGGTTCTGTTCCTCAATCTGCGCGCGCTGACGCTTCAGTTCATTTTCTGCCTGTATCAACTCGTTTTCCTCCGAAAGCCGGGCGTTGATTTCAGCAAGCTGTGCCTGAATCCGATTGATTTTCGAAATATCCTCCAGCCAGTATACACGCCCGTCCTGCACCGGCGCGCTTTGCAGCCGCGTATCCGCATTCAGGAGAATCGATTCGCACGCCGTCGCTTCCAGCTGATCCGGCGTGAGATTGGGCGCGTTTTTCGCGCGGTAAACGGGTTCTCCCCGCCCATTCACAATCTGCGCGGCGACGGTGGATTCGGAAAAGAAATAGCGGTAATAGCCGTTGGTCGGTATCAGCCCCACCTGCAGGCAGCTCTCCCAGAACGCCGCAAACGTCAGGCAAAAGCATTCCGGCATCTTGTGGAAGGTGTAGGTATTCGCGAAGCTCAGCGCACACAACACAATTCCGCTCAGAAAAACACAGAGCGGCACCCATGCGTATCGCCTGCTTTCTGATATGCGGCATTTGCGGTAGACGATAATACCTGTTGCCAGCAGCAGACCGACAATCCACGTCATGGCGAGGTAGTACATCCAGCCGTGGGTACAATCCGCTTCCAGCGTCGCAGCGCCCGGCACGGATCGAAATGCCATCTGATGCAGGTCGTTGCTCAGAATGCCGCCGATCAGCAGTGCAGCAGGAATGAACAGCAGATACCATTTGCGGGAAAGCGCATCGCCCTCCCGCCGCCCCAGCTGCAGCGCGGCGAACAGGCTGAACAGCGGCGCAAGGATCTGCGGCACATAATACAGATACCACAGATGGCGCGTAATGGCATCGTCGCTGAAAAATCGATACTTGACCGCGCGCAGAAACAGCCAAAGCACGGCCATCGCGCAGCCCAGAAGCAGCCATCGCCGGTCGTCTCGGTGCAGGGTTCGGCGCGATATGGAAAATCCCCACGCCATGGCCAGACCGATATAGATCAGATTGGTCAGCAGAAAGCAGGCGGCAGAGGGCAGCGGCGCGGACAATCGATCCATCTGGCGAAAAAAGCCGGCAAGAACGAACAGCCCCAGCGCAAGGCAAAGCTTTGCAACGGATTTTCGCTTTGCAGCAGCCATATATCCACCTCCCGCCAGCCCCCTGAAACACGAATACTATACCATATAAGCGGTGGAAAAGCCAGTGTTTTCAAGGCAAAACGAACTAATCGGATTCCCACATAGATTGCCTTGCGCTACGTTGAAATCAGCTCCTTCTCGTCCATCCTCACTTCGATCACGATATGTTCCTTCTCCCGAAGCCTGGACAACAAATATACCCTCGCATTGTTTTACCTTGCATCCTTCTGCCTCTCCTCCTCATGGCATTTTCCGTTCCTCTGCCAAGATGGGCAGCGTCAGCTCGATCACTGTTCCGCTTTCGCCGCTCTCCCGAACCCGAACGCCGCCGCCGTGCAGCCGGGCGATCTCCCAGACCAGCGACAGGCCCAGCCCCACGCCGCCCTTTTCCCGGCTGCGGGATTTATCCACCCGGAAGAAGGGCTGAAACACGCTCTCCCGAAAGCTATCCGGGATGCCGCAGCCCGTGTCCGTCACCTCGACGACCACCTCCCTCTCCCGGCGGGACGCGGCGACGCACACGCTGCCGCCGGGATGGTTGTATTTCACACCGTTCTCCACCAGATTGAAGATGGCCCGGTAGACCAGCACGTCGCTGCCGGTGATCCACAGATCGTCGCCGGTCTGGGAAAGGGCCACGCCGCTTTTCTCCGCCAGCGGCGACAGATCCGCCAGCACCTCCTCGATCATGGGGGCCAGCTGGATCCGGTCGTTGCGCGGCACGGCCTTCAGGTCGCTCATGTCCAGCAGCGTCCGTACCATCTTGGATAGACGCTCCGTCTGCTCCCTCATCATGGCAATGGTTTCCGTGGTTTCCGGGCAGCTGTTCTCATGCTCCGTGGACATGTACAGATCCAGCCGCGCCTGCATCAGCGCCAGCGGCGTGCGCAGCTCGTGGGCGGCGTTGCCCACGAACTGCCGCTGGGCGTCGAAGGCCTGATTTAGCCGCAGGAGCATCTGGTTGATGGCCCGGCTCAGGCGGCTGAACTCCACCGCCTCGTTTTCGCTGAGGGTGACCTCCGAAAGGCTTTGCAGCTGTACGCGCTCCGCCTTGGCGGTGAACTTCTTCAGCGGCTTCAGCGCCCTGCCGCTGACAAAATACGCCACCGCGCCGCCCATCACCGTCACCGCCAGCGCGATGTACCAGCCGGTCATGCAGAAGCTGTGCTTGACCCCGGTCAGCTCCACCACGAACTCCCCGGCGAAGCGCTGGGACACGTCCTTCCACTGCTCCTCCGGCATATCGATGCGAATGGACTGGGGCTCCTCGTCCGCATAATGCAGCACATAGCTGCCGATGGAATCCATGTGGGCGTGGCCGGAGGAGCATAAAAGCGTCTTCATGGTCACGCAGGCCACCGTCAGCAGCAGAAAGGTCATCAGCGTGATCCGCCATTGCAGAGACAGCTTCTTCATGCTTCCTGTCCTCCCATCAGATAGCCCTCGCCGATGCGGTTCAGGATCGGATCATAGCCCAGCGCTGCCTTCAGCTTTTTGCGAAGGGACGAGATGTGTACCCGGATGGAGTTGCTGAAGCTGTCCACGCTGCCGTCCCACACGTGCTCCATCAGCTCCTCCTGACTCACCGGCCGCCCCTGATTCAACAGCAGGTATTCCAGAATCCCGTTTTCCTTCCGGGTCAGGGCCACGGCCTCGCCGTTGACCTGTGCCGTCCGCTTCACCGTGTCGAAGGTGACCCGCCCGCAGCTCAGCAGCGCGTCGTGCTGCACGAAGCTGCGTCGGGTCAGGCTGCGCACCCGGGCCTCCAGCTCCTCCAGATGAAAGGGCTTGACCAGATAGTCGTTGGCGCCGCAATCCAGCCCCTCTACCTTATCGCTGATCCGGCTGCGGGCGGAGAGAATCAGCACCCGGGTTTCCCGATCCCGTTCCCGCAGCGCCCGAAGCAGCTCCATGCCGTCCCGGCCGGGCAGGTTCAGATCCAGCAGGATCAGATCGTATTTCTCCGCCAGCATCCATTCCAGCGCGGACTCGCCGTCATAGCAGACGTCCGTTTCATATCCTTTTCTCTTCAGGCTCTTGGCCAGCGTGTCGCACAGCGCCCGCTCATCCTCCACAATCAAGATTCGCATACCGGGCCTCCTTTGTTCTCTTCCTGTCACGCTCAGTATAGCATACGCGCATAAAATGCGCATAAAGTTTTCCATCTTAACGGAGATTTTAACCTCCGTAGGGTATGATGACCCTGCGAGAAGAAACAAAGGAGGGAACCCCCATGAATCTCATTTCATCGGTCGCAGGCAGACGGGCCGTCCGGCTGGGCGTTCTGGCGCTGGGCGCGGCGATGGTGGCTTACGGCGCGTGGCGGGGCGAGGCCGGCACGGTGCTTTCCAAGGCCGTCAGAATCTGTCTGGAGTGTGTAGGCATTGGATAAGAAGAAGGCAAAGCCAAAGGCTCCGCCCGTTTCCGGCTTTCTCGCCCGGTTTCGGGGACTGCTGCAGGCCTGCGCCGCGCTTCTGACCAACCCCCATCTGCCCAACCTGCTCAAGGGGCAGATTTACCGGGGAAAAGGCAAGTACGTCTGCGTGCCTGGGCTCAACTGCTACTCCTGCCCCGCCGCTACGGGAGCGTGCCCCATTGGGGCGATTCAATCGGTGATCGGATCGTCCAAGTTTCGGTTTTCCTACTACGTTACCGGTACGCTGATCCTGCTGGGCGTTCTGCTGGGGCGGTTCGTGTGCGGCTTCCTGTGCCCCTTCGGCTGGTTTCAGGAGCTGCTGCACAAGATTCCACTTCCGAAGAAGAAGCCGTCCACCAAGAAGCTCAAGCCCCTGACCTATCTCAAGTACCTGATTCTGCTGCTGACGGTGACGCTGCCGCTGATCTTCGTCAACGAGGTGGGGCTGGGCAATCCCTTCTTCTGCAAGTACCTGTGCCCCCAGGGCGTGCTGGAGGGGGCGATTCCCCTTTCCCTGACCAGCGAAAGCGTTCGGGGCGCCCTGGGCAACCTGTTCGCGTGGAAGAGCGTGGTGCTGGCGGCGGTGGTCATCCTGAGCGTGCTGTTCTACCGGCCGTTCTGCAAGTGGCTGTGCCCGCTGGGCGCGTTCTACGCGCTGTTCAACCGGGTATCGCTGACGGGGATGCAGGTGGATCAGCATAAATGCGTCCACTGCGGCCGGTGTGAAAAGGCCTGCAAGATGGATGTGGACGTGACGAAGGCCCCGGATCATCCCGAGTGCATCCGCTGCGGCATGTGCGTCAAGGCCTGCCCCACGGGCGCGGTCAGCTTCCGCTGCGGGCTGAGCCGCGGAGCCGGGGCGAACCAACCCAAGAATCCAGCCGGCGAAAACGCCGCGGAACCAACAATCCAAAAATGAAACGGAGGGTATTTTCAATGAAGAAAACCTGGATCGCGCTGTTTCTGGCGCTGTGTATGCTGACGACCCTGACCGCCGCTTCCGCCTGCTGCGCGGAGCCGTCCGATATGGACAAGACCCAGACCATGGAAGAAACCTGCCCCTGCATGATGGACGGCAAGGGCGTGGATGGCTGCGCCTGCATGAAGGGCATGTGCGATGAAAAGTGCGGCTGCGGGGAAACCTGCGACTGCGCCGAAAAGAAGCTGGAAATGCTCACCGCCGAAATGAACGGCGTATTCGAGGCGAACATGGACCTGTGGAACAAGTTTTTCGGAATGCTGGACAAGCAGCCCGACATGGACATGACCTATGCCGACTACCTGACGGAGCAGCTGGAGGCGGCTAAAGAGAGCTTCACCGAGGACGAGTACAAGCTGCTTCAGCAGGACATTGAGACCATTCGCCGGCTGGACGCGGAAATGGATATGCTCATGCCGGAAGGCGACATGACGGCGGACTCCGACATGATGATGGACAGCAGCATGGTGACGGCGGAAGGCGGCATGGTCATGGGGAACGAAGGAATGGCCATGGCGGACGACAATATGGACAAGGACATGATGGACGACAACATGGCGGATAAGGACATGATGATGGAGGATGATTCCGCCGTGAAGTTCCCCGCCTTCGAGGGCAAGGATCTGGACGGCAATCCCGTCACCAGCGAGCTGTTCAAGAACAACGCCGTCACCGTGGTCAACTTCTGGTTCTCCGCCTGCGCGCCCTGCATCGGGGAGCTGGGCGAACTGAACGCGCTCAACGAGGAGCTCAAGCTGAAGGGCGGCGCGGTGATCGGTATCAACGCCGACACCATCGGCGGCGACGAGAGCATGATCATGGAAGCTAGGAATATTCTGGAAAAGAAGGGCGCCGCGTACCAGAACGTCTACTTCCCTGTGGAGAGCGAGGCTGGAAAGCTTACCTACAGCATTACGGCGTTCCCCACGACGATGGTGGTGGACCGTAACGGCAACATCGTGGGCGAGGCGATCCTGGGCGGCATCAACAACGAAACCCAGATGAAGGTGCTTCAGGATCTCATTGACGAGACACTGGCCAGAGATATGGCAACGCTGGACAAGGACATGATGATGAAGCCAGACGGCAACTAATCGGCAAAGCGGCGCAGACAACATCCCGCGCGTAAGTACTTCCCAGTTTGTTCAGATTCTTCGGCGGCGAGTCCCAGACCGATGGCATTCTTTCGAGGACGATGGGACTGTAGCCCATGATCCCATCAAAACCCAGTTCGGGAATGTGCAGCACATCCTCCGGGCGCAGATTCACCCGCTGTCCGCTGCCGGTGGAATAGGTATAGGTCAGCGTACCCACATTGTCTCGGTCTACTTCCATACGATCCGGCAGCAGCGGATAAAGTCCGAGAGTCTGGCTCCGACTGCTGCGGATGATCTGACAGTAGGCGTTGCCCCACAGCAGCAGATGCGCAAGCAGCGTTTCCCGCAACACAAAGGAGGTCATCTCGCTGTTGGGGTTCGTCATGCAGAACCGGATACAGTGGATGATACATTGCCTTGGCGCTGCCTTCGCCCTGATCCTGATACACATCCAGCGTCAAGCTGGCGATGGTTTCCGCGATCACTCGAACACAGGCGTAAACCGTGCTCATCTGAATGGCAGTGCTCGCCGTGACAGATTTGCCCGCCGCGTTGGAGCCGAAATAGAACGTGGACGCTGAACTGACCGAATCAGTCGCGCCGGGCTTGTTCCGCGCGCGGAACAGCTGAGTAAATGGATTTTTCATGGCACTGCTATCCTTTCTGACTCCAAAAGAGCATGGAAAAGGGCGCTTCAGCTCAATGCCAAAACGCCAGTGTCGATAGGAAATGATATGATGGATCAGGGGTTTTTCGCGCTCTTGCGCTCATCGTTTGCCACGTTACCGCTGGTTTTCCAGAGTCGGAGACGCAGGTATTTCGAGTTTGTCCAAAACAGCGGCCATGCCTGCCTGCCGGTTCCAATGGTCGATCCGCGCGTACAGCACCCGCTTGACTTCGCCGTAGGGGATTCCGCCTTTTGCCTCAATCACCTCGTAGATATGCTCGATCAGCTGCTGTTTAGAGCCGTGCACCGGCAGCTTTCCGCGCTCACGCGCAATACGGTCGTACTCCTGCCACGCGGTTTCCATGATCCAGGTCTTCTGTTTTTCCTTCAGGTGGCTCCACTTTTTATTCGCCTGAAACAGCTGACCATTGATGCGCATGTGATTCTTCATAATTTCTGTTCAAAATCTTCCATGTCGCTGAAAAAGCGCTCAATGTAAACGACGCCCTGCACCTCATCGACTTGATAGATCAGCAGATAGCCCCGGATGAACGCCTTCCTGTAGCCGCGTCTGGACAGCAGCTTATGCTGGCAGAGTGCATACAGGAAAGGCGTTTTTTCAAGCCGTGTATATGGTCTCCTTTCGCCAAGTTGTTGTGTGGTAACTCAACTTTAGCATATGAGACCCTATCTCTCATTCCTTTTTTTCGACTGTCCAAGATGTATTGTACTCCTACAAAAGTGCCGAAAGGTCAGCCGACTTTCTTTTTTTGCTTCCGCCGAAGTCCGCGAAGCGTCAAAAAAAACGGACATGGGGTTCGTTCACCGCATGTCCGCTCTTATTTTGATTTATTTTCTGCGTCTGAGCATGAAGCAGGCCGCCGCGGAAACCGCCAGCGCCGCGCCCCAAAGCAGAACGGGGCTTTCGTCGCCCGTCTTCGGCAGATTTTCCGCGCTGGGGAGCTTTTTCCACTCCGCCGTGAGCGTCATATCTCCCGTGACGGTGATCGTTTCGCCCGCGTGATACATCTTCTCGCCGTCCTTCCAGCCGACGAAGGTATAGCCGGTTCGCGGTTCTTCGCTAAGCGTCACCATTTGGCCGTAATCCACCTTTTCCGTCCGCGTTTCGCCGTTCAGCAGAACATATGTGACCGTGAACGTCCGGGCTTCCCAAACAGCCGTGAGTTTCATATCTTCATTGACGGTGATGTTGACTTTTCCGTCGGCTCCGGCCGGATAGCTGTTCCCCTTATCGTCCTTCCAGCCCTTGAACAGATACCCTTCCTTTGTGGGGCTTCGACGGGGACGGTCGTGCCCTTTTGCACCGTTTGACTGACGCTTCCGCCTACGCCGCCGTTCGTGTCGATTTCGATGCGCACCGGGCTTGCTTTATACGAAGCGACAAGCGACAATCCGCCCTTTAGCTCCACACCTGCACCCACCACCTCGCCGTTTTCAGAGGGCGTATATCGCGGGTTGTCGTTATACCAGTTGTCAATTTTTATGCCGCTGTCGTGATATTTCGCGCCCATGCCCGCAGCGTTGGGCAGTTTGATTGTAGAACTGCCATCCAGACAAATATCTGCGCCGTGTCCGTCTGCCGTATTGTTGTAAATCTTATTTGATCCGGCGGAAGCATTCATCGACCCATTTTCCAAATAAATACCACCGCCGACATAGCCAGTACCGGTCTTGGTTTTATACGCTTTATTGTCAACGACCGTCCAGTTTGTTATCGGTTCTTCTTCTTTAACCCTTGAGTCTCTCAGCGCCACGCCGCCGCCATATGCTGCTTTATTGCCTTTGATTGTGCCGCCGCTGATGGTGAGGGTTGACTGATCCGCAAACAAACCGCCGCCCTTACCTGTATCTGACACAAAACATTCGCTGATTGTGCCGCCTTTGATGTTGAGGGTTGAACCGACCACATACAAACCGCCGCCCGCGCCTGCCGTACATCCGCTGATTGTGCCGTTGTTGATGTTGACAGTTGAAGATTTTTCTGCATACAAACCGCCGCCCAATAATCCCTCACATCCGCTGATTATGCCGCCATCCATGATAAATGTAGCTTTATAAAGAAAGATGCCGCCGCCATCATTCCCGCTTACGCAATTTAGAATCTTGCCGCCCAGCATGTGGAATGTTGTCCCCGAATCAGCCATTACTGCGCGGCTACACTTTTCAATTACGCCGCCATGCATGTTGAAAACTGACTCCGAACCCATAATCACTACGCAGGCGTTGCCCGCAAACTGCCAATTTTGCAGCGTCACATGCTCGTACATATTCGCGGTTGCCCCTTCTAATACAGATACAAAGCCACCACTTGTTTTTCCGTCAATCGTCAGCGTTCCATCGTAACCGTTCGCGCCCAAATTCAGGACAGTTTTTTCTCCTGCCACCGTAATTCCTGCGCCCGGATTAACGGTAATCGTATTACCTTCGCCCTTGATGGTCGTGTTGCGCTTCAATGTATGGTTGACTGTCAAGGTGATATCCGCACACAATTCGATCACGTTTTCATCATCAACGTGGGATGCGTTAATATTTTTAACCACTTTGGCAAAATCAGTATCAGCCGTGACCATATGTATAATCGTCTCCGCCATGGCGCGCGGCGCCGCCAGCGCCAGCATACAGACCGCTATGCCCAGCGCCTTCCAAATTTTCCTGTTCATAACTTTCTCCCTTTCCTTCGGTTCATTGTTTTCCTATATACAGCCTACAAAATAGATAAGGATATTATAACACATCGACATTCTTTTTTCAATCTGTTTTATTCGGTTCTTCACGAATCAGTGTAGGACTACAATACATCTTGGACAAACACAAAAAAGGAAAGAGAGATAGGGTCTCATATGCTAAAGTTGAGTTACCACACAACAACTTTACGAAAGGAGACCATATCCCTCATGAGCAAGAGTATAACACAAGACAT
>OLQL01002027.1_pt1 | contig 14912 bp, 13 predicted proteins | sample 1672971 | NCBI WGS metagenome assembly OLQL01 (sample SAMEA3136742, study PRJEB25190) | human gut metagenome | biome: human gut; feature: human-associated habitat; material: faeces | place: Austria | collected 2013
CAGTTCGTTCGTGGCATCCGTCACAGCGCGTTCGGCGGCCATGGCCTATTCTCTCCGGAACGCAAAGCAGAAATCCCGGTATCCAACGGGGTCTTCTTCACTCCGGTATCCTGCGTTCCCACAAAATACTGATACTGCTGCAACACCTGATCCTTTTCCATATCGGAAATTGCTTTCTGCATATCCTGAAATATTCATAAGCACCTCTGGTTACAAATTCATCCGAGCATTTTTTTCAGCTCATTCATAAATGTGTTTACATCTTTGAATTCACGGTATACCGATGCGAAACGCACGTAGGCAACCGGATCTAAATCCTTTAACTTATCCATGAGAATTTCACCGATCAAAGCACTTGGTATCTCTTTTTCCTCACGGTTAAAAATTTCGATTTCCACATCATCCACAAGCTTTGAGATCTGTTCTGCCGAAATTGGCCGCTTGTGACATGCAAGCAATACGCCTTTTTCGATTTTTGTCCGGTTGTACTGCTCACGATTGTTATCTTTTTTTATAATGATCAGGGGAATGGTTTCCACCTTTTCATAGGTTGTAAAACGCTTTCCGCAATCATCGCAAAGTCTTCTTCTGCGAATCGAATTATTGTCATCCGCAGGACGCGAATCAATCACTCTTGTATTTTCACTGCTGCAATACGGACATTTCATAGGATTTCTCCTCCTGCATCCAATCCCAATCCGGAAATATATGACTATTTTTATAATACACAATTTTCCTGTTTTCTGTCAATCTGCAAATTTTTATCCTTTTATCCGGTGTTTCATTTCTTTTTCATCAAACTCTACGAGTATTATATCGGGTCCTATCCGGATAACTTTAGCCCATGGAATAAAAAATTCGCTGTCCCTGCAAAAACAACCCAGATATTTTCCCGGTCCTGGAACGATCAGTGCCAGAATTCTCCCACACTCTTTGTCAATATCCAGATCCCGGACACTGCCAAGGCAGCGGCAGTCTTTTACATTGACTACTTCTTTTTCACATAAATCAGAAAAACGCACAGAACACTCCTGCTTTTCTTTCTTGGAATATTCTATGCGTCTTAGCTGTATTTTATGTTTATGCACGCTGCTTCATTTTATAATATATAAGCTGTGCCACTTCTGCGGCACAGCTTATAAAAAGGGAAGATTTAAGTTTTATTCTTTTACGCCACCAAGCGTAAGTCCTGTTACGAAATACTTCTGTAAGAATGGATAAATACAGATGATCGGCAGAATCGTAATAATCGTTGCAGCTGCACGAACCGATGTCGGTGTAACCGTTCCCGCTGCATTCTTCATTGCCTCGACACTACTGCTCGTATTTGTTACGGATGACAGTAGTTTCATCAACTCATACTGTAAGGTTGTCAGTTTGCCGTTCATACGGTTATATAACATTGCATCAAACCATGAATTCCACTGACCAACTGCAACAAACAATGCAACAGTTGCATATACCGGCTTACAGAGCGGTGAATAGATTTTCAGGAAAATCGTCGTATACCCAGCACCGTCGAGCTGTGCCGACTCCTCTAAGCTGTCCGGGATACCGTTCATATAAGTACGGATAACCAGCATGTTAAACGCACTGACCATTCCAGGGATAACATATACCCAGAAGCTGTTGGTAAGTCCCAGTCCCTTGTACAACAGGAATGTCGGGATCAGACCTCCGTTTACATACATGGTGATAACCCAGAATAAAGAGAGCTGCTTTTTAAACATAAATCTTTTTCTGCTGACGATAAATGCTAGGATTGCATTGGAGATCAGCGCAAGAACTGTTCCGATCACAGTTCTTGCAACCGTAACATAAGCACCTGTGATCAGGTTGTCTTTCTGAAGTACCGTAATGTAGTTCTTCCATGTAAATTTTCTCGGTAACAGATAGATACCTCCACGAAGGGAATCCGTACCGTCATTTAATGATATTGCTAATGTATTTAACACAGGATACAGTGTAATGATTACAAACAGGATCATAATGATCGTATTGACAATCGGAAAAATCTGCACCTTTTTTTTCGCTTTTTTTGCTGCCATTGTATAACCTCCTTAGAACAATTGTTCTTCACCATTACGCTTTGCAATCTGGTTTGCAATCACGATCAGAATAATACTTACGAAACTCTTGAAGATACCGGCTGCAGTTCCGATTGCGAAATCGCCCTGACTGATTCCCCATTTTAATACGTAAATATCAATTGTCTGTGATACTTTCTGAACCAGACCGTTTCCTAACAAATACTGAACTTCAAAACCGGCGTTCAGTACATTACCTACATTCATCAGAAGAAGAATGATAATGGTTGGTTTAATACCCGGAAGTGTAACATGCTTGATTTTTGCCCATCTGCCTGCACCGTCGATAGCTGCAGCTTCGTAAAGTGACGGGTCGATCGAAGTAATTGCTGCCAAATAAATAATTGCATTCCATCCTGTTTCTTTCCAGACATTGGCAAATGCAACGATTGGCCAGAAATAACCCGGATGAGCAAAGAAATTGATCGGCTGTGAAATAATATGGAAGTTAAGTAATAATTCGTTCACAATTCCGCCACCGGATAACATATCGTGTAAGATACCGGTTACAATGATCCATGAAAGGAAATGCGGAAGATAAGAAATTGTCTGAACGACTTTTTTACCGCCTTTGCTTTTAATTTCATTTAATAAAATTGCAAAAACAATTGCTGTAATAAATGTTACCACCAGATTGATAACACCCATTGCCAACGTATTTCTGATTACCCGGATAAAAGTCATATCCGAGAATAATGTCCGGAATTTATCCCATCCTACAAATTGCGAATGAAAGATACCAAGTCTCGGTTTATAGTTTTGAAACGCCATAGTCCAGCCTGCAAGTGGGAGGTAATAGAAAACCACGCCATACACTACCATGATTGCCGCCCAGAACAATAATACTTTCTGTCTTTTAATCTCTTTCCAGGTAATTTTCGTCTTCGGTTCTTTCACTTTCTGTTTGGATTTTGTTCTCTCTATAGACATGACCTCACTCCTTTTTTAAACGGGCAGATGGAGTTTTCACAACATCTGCCCATCTAAAACCTCATTCTCTATGTATTATTCGTATTTTGCTGCGTCTTTCATCCGCTTATCAAGCTCTGCCTGCAACTCGCTAAGGAAAGCGTCCGGATTGCATGCATTGTATGCATCCATATAAGTTTTCCATGCACTGTCAAAGTCTTTTGCCATTACAACCTGCGGAAGCTGCTCATGCTTAACTTCGCCAATCTTGGTCCATGCCATTCCACCCTCTGTGTCTGTTGTAAAGTTGTTTGAGAATGACCACATCGGATACCATGGACCAGGTGCCTCGTTTGTTCCAAGCATCTCAACGTATGTTTCAACACCATATGCCTGGAATGCTTTCTTAACATCCTCATTTAATCCGTCAAAGAATTCTTTTGCCTGTCCACTCGGCTTTGTTGCATTCAGACCGTCATCACAGGTTCCGTCATACTGTGGAAAATAGGAATAAGAACATGCGTGAGATGCCTTATAATCCGTCTCTGCAGCCTTTGCTCTCTGCTCCTTGGTTCTATAGAAAAGTCCATCGTCGCCAACCTGATAATCTTCACCTTCAACGCCCCAGAAACGAAGGTTGTGAATTTCCTCTGAAAGAAGATCATCTACAAACTGTAAAGCTGCTTCCACATCATCACAATCCTTTGTGATTGCAAGTCCATCACCGGAATTTAAAACTCCGCCGGAGTTGTGCCACTGGTTCTTACGTCCATCAATCGTTACAGGTACCGGAATGTAATCGCATCCCTGTGCATCCAGTCCTGCAGACTTAATTGCATCACCTGCTGAGAAGGCGAAATCCCACCACTGGTCGATCATACCAAGTACACGTCCGGAAGAAAGCTTTGCAATGTACTCATCATAAGTCTGTGTGAATGACTCAGGATCAACAATACCCTTCTGATATTCCTCGTTCAACTTCTTGAAGTACTTTACAGCAGTATCAGATGTATTATAATCCATTACCTTTAATGTATCCGGATCAACCATACATGAACCATCATTTGGATAACCATCTAAGAACTGTGGAGCATTCTCAAGACAGAAATATCTCCAATCCTCGCAAAGGATGGTATATGGAATATTCTCCGTTCCATCTTCCATGGTAGGATTTGCTGCATTATAATCTTCAATCAGCTTGAAATAATCATCCATCGTCTTGATTTCCGGATAATTAGCCCACTCAAGAACTCTTGCCTGAATCCAGAATGCCTCATCGTTATGCGTACAGGTTTTCTCTTCTCCCTTAATATTGGAGAACTGTGGAATCCAGTAAATATGTCCGTCGTCCTGACGAAGCTGATCCCATTCCTGTTCGGTGAAGTAGTTCTTGATATTCGGATATTTGTCAATGTAATCATCTAATGCTACCAATGCACCTGCATCATATAACTGCGGCATACCATTTCCACCACAGATGAAATCCGGATATTCATCACCGGCTACCAGCGTTCCGATTGCTTCTTCTGCCGTCTGGCCTGTCAGCCATGTCTCTTTTACCTTTACGCCGGTCTTCTCAGCGATGATCTGCTGAACTTCGTTATCATCATTGATCTCGGATCCCGGAACAGCAAAGAAAGCTGTAAACTCTTTAATATCTCCATCATTTGCTGCTTTTCCACCCTGTGTGGAAGAATTGCTGCCGCCTTTATTTCCGCAACCGGCGAACATGGTTGCTGCCATCGCTACTACAAGCAAGGCACTTAGCATTCTTTTTCTTTTCATAGAATGTACCTCCTTCTTTATATTAACTATTTTACTTTTTTTACCATTTCAAACAATCCGACGAATTATAGTCAAAAACAGGGTAAACTATAGTTCATTCTGCCGGACTATAATTTACCCTGTTTTCCATCTCTTTCTATTCCATTTTACTGCTGCATCTGCTTCCGGAATTTTGCCGGTGTGCATCCTTTTACCTGAATAAAGCGGTTGACAAAATAATCCAGATCATGGTATCCAACCTCTTCCGCCACCTGAATAATCTTCTTATCGGAATGCAGAAGAAGATCAACAGCCTGATCCATCCGGTAATTATTCAGATAATCCTTAAACGACTGACCGTATTTCTTTCGGAACAGTTGTCCGAGATAGGCGCTGTTGACATAATATTTCTCGCTAAGCCCCTTGAGTGTGAGGTTATCCGCATAATGTTCCTTAATTTCTTTCTCTACATTTCCGAGAACACCTCTGGATACATTCTTGCGAAGCTGGGACAGATAGTCTCCGTACTCACAGGCGAAACGCATCAGATGTGTCTTACTGCCGCGCATCGTTCCTGTTTCAAAGCTGCTCTCCGAAATCAGACGCAGGATTTCTTCCTGATTGACCTCATCATCCTGCTCGCTTGCAAGATGGATCAACTGAAAAAGCAGATAGTTAATATTAAGCGTCATGGATTCCCCACGCAGGCCTCTCTGACTCATTTCTCCATAGAAACGGTCCACCGCCGCCCGGATTTCCATATGATTGTTCTGCTCCACTACCTTCAGCAAATCATCAAGACTCTTCTTGCACAAAACCATACCGTCATTGGACACCTGCACTTCTTCCTCGTAGAAATAGATGTCCTTTTTGCTTCGAAATCCCTGAAAGGAACGAAGCATACAGGCATTCCCGTATGATCTTGCAATAAGGCTGATATCCTGCACCTTTTTCCCGACCAGCATCGTAACCGGGCGCGACAGATTCTCACCCAGATATTCCACCAACCCGTTCAGATAAGCGTTTTCATCGAGTCCTGCCTCTTCCGCCATATATTGAAAAAAGATCAATCCCACATCATATATTTTTTCATCTGCCGATGCGTCAAACACACAATTCTCCGCATAATCTTTCAGGAATGCAGTACAGCATTCATACATCTGTCTTTGGAATTCGCGCATCTCCTGATCCGTCACATCTTCGTCCGCATCACATCCCGCCATCTGAATTTCAACGTAGCGGACACCTTCTTTGCATTTCATCTGTGATGTGACATATTGCAGATTGGAATCATCGTATTTTCCCTTGATCAAAGCAATCTGATTTCTTGCAAGATATGCCTTTTCCATTTTATTGTTCTTCTGCCTCATCCGGTCATCTTCATCACGCATCGCAGATACCCTGTTAAGCAGTTTCAGCAGCATATCACGGTCAACCGGCTTTAAAATATAATCCGTACATTCATTTTGAAGCGCCCTTCTTGCATACTCGAAATCCGCATATCCGCTTAATATGACAAAATATGCATTCGATAGATTTTCTTTTCGTATCGCTTCCTGCAGATCCAGCCCTGTCATGACTGGCATCTGAATATCTGCAATTATCAGGTCTACACTCTCTTTTTTCAGAAAATCATATGCCTCTTTTCCATTTGATGCAGTCCCTGCAATCATATAGCCTTCCTGTTCCCAGTCGATCAGCACTTTTAATCCCTGAATAATAAAAGGCTCATCATCTACAAGCAAAACCTTTAACATATTTCTTTCCCCCTTTTGCACACCGGTCCATTAACACAGCCTTCAGCAAATGATAAATACTCCATCGGAATGCAGATCGTAATCCATGTTCCCACACCCTCTTCGCCTTCAATTTCAAAGCACACATGATCTTCTGTGTACATTTTAAGCCGCAGGCATGCATTGAGCATTCCCACGCTTTTCTTGTTTTTCAGCATCTCAATATCCGCATTCTGCATATCATGCTGCATCTGATACAACTTCTGCTCCTCAATTCCGCTTCCCGTATCTTCAATCTCGATGTATAATTGTTCTTCCCTTTTATAAGCTCTTACGAAAATCCATCCCGGTGATGCCTTACTTTCGATTCCATGTACACAGGCGTTCTCCACAAAAGTTACAATTGTAAGTTTCGGTATCCGGATCTGCGCACATTCCGGATCAATCTCGAGATTGTAATTCAGCCGGTCACCAAAACGATATTTCTGCAAGGACAGATACGCTTTTACAAATTCAAGTTCCTGTTCAATCTCTACCGAATCATTTCCCCAGTCCACATATTGTCTTTGCATGATCGCCAGTTTTTCGACCATATCTGCCGTCTCGTTTTCTTCCTTCAAAAGGCTTCTCATGCGGATACTTTCCAGCGCATTAAACAGAAAATGCGGATTGATCTGGCTTTGCAATGCCAATAGTTCTGCATTTTTCCTGCCGACAAGGATTTCCTGTTCTTTGATCTTGTTCTTGTATACGGTCTGGATTAGTTCATTGGTCCGTTTGACCATCCGATTGTAATTCCGGATCATGCTTCCAATCTCATCCCTACCGTCTTCGTGTGCCATCTGAACAAGATGCTCACCGTTGACAGACTGGAACACTTTGCTCAGCCCACGGATTCTCTTTGTAAACGAATGATTGAGAAGCAGCACAAATCCCATCGGGAGAACCACATTGATGATCACCAGAAAACCAAGAATCGGAAGAAAACGCACAATCTTACTCCGCACTCTATTATCCGCTTTTAAAACATAAATATCAAGTTTAGCTCCGTGAAGTGTAATGGTCTGTTTGTATCCCATCTTCTGCTGTACACTGATCGTGTCAAATTTTTTACCGACACCACTGAAAGGTCCGTTACTAAGTACGATCTCATCCCCTTGACAGATGTGAACTTCATTATCAAACTTCATCAGCCTGAGCATCCGCATCATACTGTTGTAATCGAATTCAATCTTCAACATCTTTTCCTGATCCTTGGAAAAGAAATCAAGATTCTGCAATAGAATGATCTTACGGCGATAGGAATTGGCATATCCTTTACTTTCATATATAAAAAAAAGCCCTTCGTTTTCGCCCCGTTCCTTCCACGCCGCATACGCTGCCGTTTTCTTCAGATTTGACATAGTATCAATCTTTCCCCCTTTTACCACGGTAGGATTATCCGTATACAGGGTAAAGACGATCTGATTCATGCCGAGTACGTTTTCCAACGTCGAATCCTGAAAGAAATTCTGATATTCCGCATAATAATCCGAAGTGCTCTCATATTGCTTCTCCAAAAAGGTATTCATCCTTCTATTTGTATACATACTTTTAGCGATTTCTCCCGCATTCTCCACCAGTGCACTGATATTATAGCTAACTGCATTCGCAACGTTTGCCATCTCATGATACTGCCGCTGCGATTCCATGCTGTCTACAATATATAAGACGACACTGTCCGTAATGATCAGCGGTAATAAAACACAGAAAATGTATAACTGTATAAATTTTTTCTTAATAGAAAGATTATCCATATATCTTTCCAATACCTTGATGAACTTTTCGATGATATTCATACCAACCCCTCTAAATTCACACACAACAAAGCGATAAAGGAGCAGATTTTTCGACCTGCTCCTCATTCGTACAACCAGTTAAATTCATTATAACATATACGAGACTATATTTAAAATTGTTTCTTGATATTTCTGCACGCTAATACTCAACCGGTGTCTGCGCACCCTCTCTGCGGACCACCAGCGCATCTCTTGAATTCGCATTCGGACCGATGACTGCGACGGTCTGTATCTTATTTTTATCCAACGGCAGGAACGCATTCTCGTTTTTCAACAGAACAAGACTTCTTCTTGCCGCTTCAACAGACAACTTCACATGTTCCGGACATTCTACTTTATCATAGGTAATGTCTTCATACGGGGACGGATAATCCTTCATCATACCCAGACGAATACGAACTTCCATCAGGCGCTCCACCGCTTTTGTGATCGCCTCCTCGGAAACAAGTCCCTTCTCGTAAGCTTCCTGCATATCCTGCAGGAGAGTTTTGCTTCCACACGCCGGCTCTTGCAACACCATGCAAAGCCTCATTCCACCAGTTATATGCCGGAATATTAAGTCGCTCGATCGCCGGTGACTCATAGAGCATCTGGCTCATTTTTTCCTCAACTGTCATCTGTGCAACCAGTTTCTTTGCATATTCTTTTGTCTGTCTACTCATTATTTCATTTTCTCATCTTAAACACTTTCTATCAATCCATCGACTGGCATGTCAGCCATTCAAAATCAGCATAATTTGTACTGTCACTGCCGTTGGAAGACGCATATACACCGACTGTGCATCCTACAAAGCCTCCGGCTTCCTCTGTCGTGTAAGCAAGAAGATCCAGATTTTCCGCAACGGATACATATCCTTTGCCTTCCGAAATCCAGACACGGGCACACTGATTGCGGCACTGCAGGCGGATCTTTAATTTTCCTTTCTTCTCCAGCCGTGTTGTTGCCAGCGTCTGCTCATCTCCGTGAATGCAGCTGGTAACCACAAAACAAGCTTCTCCATCCACGCGCACCACTTCAAACCGGAGATGATTTTCATTATTCTGGTAAAGCACAAGTCCCGCCGTCTCCGACTCATTGTCCGGATAGAATTCCATTCCGGTCTCTGCGACAAAGCGGTAACTCTTCTGTCTTACACCAAGATATGCACAGTTTGCTCTCTCGGAAATCTTTTCTTTGCGAAGGTACATCCGAAGTGCACCCTCACGTTCGGTCAGCGAATAAATTCCGGATGTCCAGTCCTCGATCGCCACCAGCCGCTGATCCAGCTGTTCTCCCCAGAAATGAATGACATCGGAATTCGTAATTTCTTCCGCAAAGCGATGCTCAGGCATATCGATCGTAAATTCGTCCTCCAGATGTCCGACTCCCGGAGCGATCACCGGCCAGCCGTTCTCCCAGATCACCCTGGCAAGGAAAGTCTCACGCCCCATGCTGCTATGCTTTTTGCAAGGTCTTGATGCAAGCATTACAACATACCAGTTTCCCTTGCCGTCATCAACCAGATCTCCATGTCCCGCATAGATGACCGGATAATCCATACCGAGATTGCGGTGTGTGAAAATCGGATTGCGCGGACAGCCTTCAAACCACTGGAACAGCTTCTTACTGCGTGCCACCGTAATACTATGTTCCGGACCGGTTCCGCCTTCTGCGTGGAGTAGATAATAATAACCATCGATCTTGTAAATATGCGGACCTTCCGGCCAGATACATCCCTTTACCGCACCTTTCCAGATTGCCATGCTCTCACCGACCAGCTTCATGGTCTTAAGATCCAATTCCTGAATCCAAATCTCCCAGTCCCCGTTATAGCGAACGCCCTCCGGATTCGGACGGGTTCCGCAATAATAACATTTGCCGTCATCGTCGAAAAAAAGGCTCGGATCGATGCCCGGGGCATCGTCGCCGAGATAATACGGCTCGGACCACGGTCCTTCCGGATTCTCCGCTGTGACGATAAAATTGTTGCCGTGCGTCACATTGGTCGTGATCATATAAAACAAACCATCATGATAGCGGATCGTCGGCGCATAAATACCATCTGAGATATCCGCTCCCGCCACAGGAAGCTGGGACGGACGGTCTAAAATATTACCGATCTGCTCCCAATGTGCGAGATCTCTGCTGTGAAAGATCGGCACTCCCGGTGCATACACAAAACTTGAATTGACGATATAATAATCCTCTCCCTTTCTGCAAATGGAAGGGTCCGGATAAAATCCCATTAAAATCGGATTCTTAACTGTAACCATTTTACTCCTCCTTATAACACGTAACCAAATCCTAAAATTGTAAACTTCTTGTCTCTGTCTTCTTCTGCGACTTCAATGCGTACCGTATGGTCGGCGCTTTCATCCTCATTGAACACGATCATCGCGTTGCAGTGCTGCCAGTTGTTAATATGCGGATCCGCCGTCATGCGACGCTCACCGTCCACATCGACATACGCCTTTCCAACGTCCACTTCTCCGGAATCCTTAAAGATCAACACAAGCGCTTTGCAATGGATGCGGATTGTAAAGACAGCATTCTCCGGCATCGTTGCATCGTACATCCAATTGTACGGAAACTCCGGTGTCAATTCTAACCGGTCATCCATCTCCACACTCTGGAGCTGATCATCCGTTGCACAGAAGCCACCGGCGTCGATTTGGGCCCCGGCATAGACATCTTTCTTATCCAGAAGCCGTACATGCTCAAAGCTTTTGCCGATTGCCGGCTTCATCTGCAGCTGCTGTGCAAGCATTCCCTCCTCGGTCAGGCCGCTCTCAAAAGCGTCAAGTCTTGCATGTTCGCTCAAATCACAGCGCTCAAACAGATACTGTAAACAGTCTGCCATAATGGTATGGCCGAGGTTGCTCGGATGAAACATATCGTAAAAGAACTGATTTTTTGTCAGAACCCTTCCCTCGTTCGGTTTCTTTGTAAACTGCTCCACCACGGTATCCTTGATACTGACCATCGGCAGATCATACAGTCTGCCGACCGGACTTAAGCGATCCTGCAGATTCCAGTCATTGGCAAATACGGAAAAAAGCAGAACGACCGCCGGATTCCAATCCAGCTTTAAGATCTTGCGCACAAGGCTTTCGTAGCAATCGCCCTTCGTCTCGTCGCCCTCATCGTTGACCGCAAATTCTACGACTACGATATCCGGCTTCTCGCCGTCTCTTAACACATCTCTGTCAAAGCGGAGCATTCCAAGCTCCGACGGGGTTCCTCCAACGCCCGCTTTCACAAATTTAACGTTATCTCCCATCGCAAATCTGCTTTTGAAAAGCTGATAGGACTTATAGGCATAACACGCGGTATTGATCGGTGTTGCTCCCGCCCCCTGCGTGATAGATCCGCCGATATATGCAAGCGTAACTTCTTTTCCGTCTCTGGCTTTTTCAATTACTCTCTGTATCCGGCAGGTATTTCCGAAATTCATCAGAGATCTTTGTATCATTTCCCTGTATTCTTCCGAACGGACATCTATTTTTTCTTCTGCGGTTTCTTTCGGTGCATCATATCCATCATTTAAATAAAGTCTTACACTTGCTTTTCCCAGCAATTCCGGTATCTGAAAGATAAATTTTATCTGCCCCGGAATATCATCATCTTCTGTCCATGTATAATCGGACAGATCTATTTTTCTCTCCATTCCATCTCCGGGCAGTTTGGTTTTCAGATTCGTTCCCCCTCCATAGAGATCCTTTTTTCCATACATCTGAAACACAAATTCAACAGACTCTCTGGGATCATCCAGTTCCACAGAGATTCCGATGCTGTGTACCAGTTTTCGAAATCCTTCTACGTTCTCCAGTAAGGAATCTGTATATAAATTTTCCCATTTCTTTTGATATACATATTGTATGATACGAAAGAACTTCTGTAAATAAAGACACATAAAATCGATAGGATCACTGTTAATGTCAAACAGTTCCATCTGATAGTCGGGAATCTCTTTTGCGTTCCACTGATTATCGACCATGCACTCATACAATCTCTTGCGATGTTCCCATTTTGATTCGCCCATGTAAAGGGTCAGGGAATAAACCGGATACAACAGATGCAGTTTGGTATCGGTCTTGATCTGTTGATGGATACCGGCATACTTGTAGTTTAAGATACGAACGGGCATGTAGGGATCCTTCTTTCTTTGAAATTCAAGATGGAGAAAGAACTTGTTATCATAAAACATCAACAAATCATTTTCCTTACGAAATCCTAAATCATGATGTGTTTCCTTGTCATAGAGTGAAAGCTTATCTGGATCCAGAAGTAACCCCTTTTTAAAGTAGACGGTAGAAAACAGATCGGCAAAATGCTGTTTATTGGAAAAGACCTCCTTTAAACAGAGATCATAGGGATTCATTGTCAAAATATCACCTTCTTTTCTTTTTATGAATGAATCCTGAATCAGCACTATATCTATTCCGGAAAAAATAAGTACTACTATTTAATACGATAAAAAATCAAAAAACGTTTAAAAGTTTTTTAAATTTTTAAAAAAATTCGCTAAATTCAACTAAAAAGTTGATGATTCAACATGAATAGCGTCAGATTCAGGGATATTCTTTGATATATAAAGGAGATTCCCTATGATCAACGAAACATTCTTGAACCATCTAAAACCAGTAGAACTCGAATTCATTCAAGCCTTCATTTATAAACTGACAAGCGACAAAATAACTCTGGATACAACAAATTCAGAAAATATTGAATCTACTGTGTCCCGTTGTCCGCACTGTGGATCTTTTCATTTTGTGAAAAATGGATTTAACAAAAAACACAGGCAAAAGTATCTTTGCAGAAATTGCGGAAAAATATTCAGTGATACAACAAATACCATTTTTTCTCATACAAGAAGCCATTATCATACATGGACCACCTTTATTGCCTGCGAACTCAATCAGATGACACTGGAACAGGAGGTTGTGGCTACAGGAAAAAGTAAAACGACCTGTTTTCACATGCGTCATAAACTTTATGCAGCGATTGGAGCCCATATCCGGAATACTCCTTTAAAAGGAATCGTCAAGATGGACAGTACATTTACCGGTATCAATCTGAAAGGTATGAAAGCTAAGAATATGCCCCGGATAAGTAAGGTCCGAGGCAAATCAAAAACAGATACGAACCGCAAACATAAGCGGGGAATCAACAGTCACAAGGTTTGTATTGTGACTGCCATAGATGAATGGGATACCATGTTGTTTGAAATAGCCGGTAACGGAGCAGAAAGCACGGAAAAATATCAAAAATACGTTGAACGTTTCGATAAAGACTGCACAATTGTTTCCGATGGCAAACAGGCCATTCTTGAGTTCGCCTCCAACAATCAGTTTCAAAAAGATACGATCCAGCCTAAACCGAACCGAAAAAACTATGCAAGTCAGAACGGAAACAATCTGGGTGAAGTAAATCAGATGCATCAGGAATTCAAACAAATGATCAAACATTATCATGGAGTCTCCATAAGACATCTACAACACTATTTGGATTGGCTTGTATTCCGTAAACAGATGAAATACCAAATCAAAGCAGAAGCCAGAAAAACAAAAGCTTATATGTTAGCCATGAAAGGATCTGTTTCCTTTGTGACAAAAGACATATGTTCTTTTGAGCTGCCAATTGATGTGTTTACACTCTATCAAAACTAAAAAACATCATTTTTAATTCTCTACATCAACTTTTTAGTTGAATTTAGCGTAGTTTTTTGAAATTTTATCGTAACTAATAATAGGAAGGTTTCTAATTTCCATCTATGTGTATCGAAAGAGAGGTGAAAAACGATGGAAGAAAGAAAAGCTTGGGAAGCTTTGTTGAAGGATCCTCAACGATCCTATGATGCCCAGTGCAAGAAGATCCTGTCTCTGAAAAAGATCCTGGCCTATCTCTATAAAGAGTGCTTATCCGAATACAGGCATCTTTCCTTAAAGGAGATTTATGACCGGCTGGATACGGATCCAACATCGAATAAAGTGGTCAGCCAAAATGTAGAGGATCTCAAGATGCCGGACAGTAAGGTTTGCTATGACCTGCTGTTTAAGCTTGCCCATCCAAAGGATCCGAAAAGAAGGCTCTGGGTCGATATGGAATCGCAGGGAATCGATCTGGGAAAGGGCAAAACAAAACGAAGAGGTAAGGATACGATGGAAGTATTGATCCTGTATCCCCGGAGACGATATCGATACGATTTCTACTGAAGAGATCCTAAAGCGCCCTAGAGATGTGATGGAGTTCATATAGCTGATCTTTCTGTCAAACAGGAAGGCGGAGCAGATCCTGGAAATCCTAGAGAAGAAATATAATATACTATTAGAAAAAGAGGAAGAGGAGGAGGTCAGGAAGATGTGTACGTTTAGCGAGGCATTGATCGAGAAAAGTGAGCTGAGAGGAAAGGCTAATAGTGTTCTACAACTGGTCAAAAATCATATTGCAACCAACGTTGAGCAGGCAATGGACATGTTGTCAGTTGAGCCATCTTCAAGAGAGGATATTATGAAGATTTTGGAGAAAAAGGCATAGAAAAATTGAATTGAACACATTTTATAGAAGGAATCCGTAGACTCCTTCTATTTTTATCATA
>OLQL01002028.1_pt1 | contig 14911 bp, 12 predicted proteins | sample 1672971 | NCBI WGS metagenome assembly OLQL01 (sample SAMEA3136742, study PRJEB25190) | human gut metagenome | biome: human gut; feature: human-associated habitat; material: faeces | place: Austria | collected 2013
TGCGGCCGCTCACCCGGAAGCCCTGGGCACCGATTGCGCAAAATTTGAACAGTTCTCGAAGGAGAAGTGCAGCTTGCGGATCATCTCCAGCTGGCTTTCGGCCGCATCGGTGGTCTGCTTCTGGTACTCAGCCTTCTCGGCAAATTTGCTCACGACCAGTTCAGGCACAGCGGTCTGGTACTTTACAATGTCCGCGCCGCACTCTTTGGCGGTCAAAGCCATTTTTTTGGCCATTTCCAGGTCGCCGTTGTGGTTGACACCGGCCTCGGCAATGATGGTTACGGGCATCAGGGTGCCTCCTTTACTGCTGGTTTTCCAGCTTGCGTCTCATTTTTTCCAGTTCTTCCAGCTGGCCCATATCCATCCAGCTGCTCTCACTGATGGGATACACGCCCACCTTCTCGCCAGCGGCGCGGTAACGCTCGATGACATCGGGGAAGCCGATCTTCTCGCCATCGCGCATCTCCTCCACCACGCGGGGCTCCACCACATAGACGCCGGTGTTGGTCAAGAAGTCCAGCTCCGGCTTCTCGCGCATGGCGGCAATGCCGCCGTCCTCGCCCAGTTCCACCACGCCGTAGGGCACGGTGTAGTGCTTGAAGGCACAAACCATCGTGACGGCATCGCCCAGGGGCACGGTGAAGCTCATGTCCTTGCGGCTCGTAAATATCGCCGAAGTCCACATCCAGCAGCGTGTCGCAGTTGGTGAAGAAGAAAGGCGACTTCATCTTGCCTTTCAGCAGGCAAAGGCCGCCGCCAGTGCCCATAAAGACATCCTCGTCGGCAAAATTGACGGTGTAATCCTTTTCCAGTTCGCCAAAATAGCTTTTGATCATGCCGCGCTTATAGTTGACGATCATGGTGAAATCGTGGCAGCCAAAATCGCGGAAGCGGTCCATAATCAACTCAGCGATGGGCTGCTCCCCTACCGGGATCAGCGGTTTGGGCAAAATTTTGGTGTAGGGGTACAACCGGGTGCCCAGACCGCCTGCCATCATAACGACGGGGATGTCGGCGCGTTTGCGGTTGTCCACATCCTCGCCCCGGGCAAAGACGATGTCGGTGATGACGCCGCGCTTGTTGAGGATGGGCAGCGCGTCGATGCAATGCTTTTGCAGCATTTTGCGGGCTTTTCCGCGCTCCGACACCGGCAGGCTGAGGGGATGGTAGTTGGCGGCGTTATCCACTGTCTGGTCCGGCGTGCCGCCGCGCAGGAAGAATTTGCGGATGTCGCCATCGGTGATAACGGCTTTCAGCTGGCCTTCCGGCGCGATGAACAGGATGCGCTGGCCGGTCTCGTCCAGCTTGCGCAGGGTCTCCAGTACCGTGGCGGTAGGCTCGATAAACAGCTCTTCTACTTTGATCAAGGGTCAGCCCCCTTTCGGGCGGTTATTTTTACAGTGCCAGCACGGTCTGGCAGACGCGTTCGCAGTCCTCCATGCTCAGGTTGGTGGAGCAGGGCAGGTTGACGATGTACTTGCGGTAATCCTCGGCCTTGTCCAGGGCGTAGGCCTCGTTGCGGGGGTAGTCGGCCTGCTCATGGATGAGCGCCCAGACCGGGCGGGTCTGGATATGCTGGGCCTGCAGCTTTTCAATGACGGTGTCACGATCCAGGCCGGAATCCTTCAGGTACAGGCTGAAGAACCAGTGGTTGGAGCGGCACTCTTCCTCGCGGAAGGGCAGGATGTGCAGACCCTTGACGCCGTCCAGGGCGGCGACATAGTGGTCGTACAGTTCCTTTTTGTGGGCGATAAAGCCCTCCAGCCGTTCCAGCTGGGCCAAGCCCAGGCAGGCCTGTACGTTGGTCATGCGGTAGTTGTAGCCCACCTCGTCATGCAAGAATTGCAGCATGTCGGCCTTGGCCTGGGTGGAAAGGTGCTTGGCGTGCTCGGCCCAATCGGGATGATTGGAGACGACCGCGCCGCCTGCGCCGGTGGTGATGATCTTGTTGCCGTTGAAGCTGTAGCAGCCGATATCACCGATGGTACCGGCAAACTTGCCTTTGAAGGGGCCGTCGATGCACTGGGTACCCAGGGCCTCGGTAGCGTCCTCGATCAAAATCAGGCCGTAGCGGCGGGCGATGGCCATCAGGCGGGGCATATCGGCCATGTTGCCGAAGACATGCACAGCTTCCAGCGCCTTGACATGGGCACCGGTGGTCTTGTTGTACAGTTTGCCGTCGCGCAGTTCGCAGTGGTTGGCGCAGAAATTCTCAACAGCGTCGGAGTCGATGCAAAGGCTGTCGTCGCAGCCGATGAAGATGGGTTCAGCGCCGACGTAGCGGGTCAGCGGGTTGACAGCGGCGATGAAGGTCAGGGTCGGGACGATGACTTCATCCCCGCGGGTAATGCCGGCAGCCATAGCGGCCAGGTGCAGGGCGCTGGAACCGGCGTTGCAGGCCACGGCGCGGGGCATGCCCACGTAGTTAGCCAGCGCTTCCTCAAACTCGGTGACTTTGCCGCCGCTGGTGGAGACCCAGCCGGAGGTGATAGCCTCGCTGGCAAGCTCTGCTTCGCGGGGGCCGAAATTCGGGACAGAAAGCGGAATAAATTCAGACATGATACTGCCTCCCAAACACGCGGGGCGGTGGAGCCTGCCGCGTGGCATAGTTATAAAAATATTCTATTTTATTATACCGCATTTGGCTGTGTACGACAAGTAGCAAACGAAAAACAGGCGGCTTGCTTCGCACAAACCGCCTGTAAAATGTTTGATTTTAAAAGCCGATATGGTAAGTCATAATCGGCACGTTGTAAGAGACTCCCTGCATCAGCCGCACCAGATAGCACACACCGCTGATGATGTGCCAGCCCAGCGCCACGCCGCACAGGACGGTGCTGGCGCTTTTGGGCTTGGCGAGTGCCTGCTTGAGGAAGATGCCCACCGATTCCAGCCAGAGCCCCCAGAAGCAGATGAACGGCCCCCACCAGAGGTTGGCGTGGTACAGCCGGTCGCCGCCCTCCACCAGCAGCAGGGCTTCGGCCATGGCGACAACAAACAGAAACAGGCTGAATTTATAACGGAAGCTGCCAAAAGCCGGCCATCGCAGCAGCAGCGCCACCGCCGCCACAAAGGGCAGGGAGCGGAGCAGGCCCAGCAGCGCGGCCTCGTTAAAGACACCCCACAGCAAAGCGTGGCGGTCGAACTCGGTGGTGAAGATCAGCCGCAGACCGCTGCCTTCCTCGTTAAACAGGACGTTGGCCTCGAGGATGCAAAGTCCCACGCCGGGGAAAACGCTGCAGCCCATCAGCACCTCATTGCCAATATTTTTTGCGCGGGTGCGTATGAAATCAGCAATCAGCAGCACCAGCAGCGCCGGGGCGAAAGCGAAGATCAGGTTTGCCTTAAAGGCGGTGGCCGCCGTTAAAAATGCCGTGTAAATCAGCCAGGTGCGCAGATCGATCCTGCCGTCGATCCCCTGCCAGGCGCGGTAGAACCACAGTACGGCCAGCAGCGCAAAGGGAGCCAGCATAATGTACGTTGTGTTGTGGTAAATTGTGCCGGTAATGGTACCCTGATACCAGTAGCCGCCGCGGGGGATATAGACCGCCTGGGCCAGGTTGACCACAAAGCTGGCCAGCAGCCGGGCGGGCAGGCTCCATTCGGGCAGGGCGGCCTTTAACCCCCAGGCAAACACAACCACAGCGGCCAGATGAAACACGGCCAGCAGCAGCGCAATGCCCAGCTTGCCGCCCGCGGCATAGGCCGGGCCGATAAGCAGCGAGGTGGCCGAGTAGATCAGCCCGCTTTGGGCAAAGTGCAGATGCTGCCCCAGGTCGGAGGTATAGGGGTCCTCGCCCCGGCCGGTGGCGCAAAGCTGCTGGTAATGCAGCCACACCATGGCCGCAGCAAACAGGGCCAGCGCCGCAAGACAAAGGGCCCACAGCAGCCGCTTTTTACGGGTTTGCGTCATATAAGTTTGTACTCCTTGATTCAGCTTTGCAGCCGCAGCGTATCGCCCACGATGGGGGCGGTCTCCGGCAGGGTGACCAGCGTGCCGCCGTTTTCGGCCTTGGTTTGCGCCAGTTCTGCCAGGGGCTGGGTGTGCTCGGTCTCGGTACCGTCGGCAGCGCGGGTGGTGTAGGCAAGGGTGCCCGCCGGGTCTGCCCGTTTAGGCAGGTAGACGGTCACGCCGGTGACGGTGTCGAGGTTATCGTCCGCTGCCGTGCCCAGCCAGGAAATATCGGTGCGCTTATCGCTGCCCAGGGCAAAGCCTAAGCGGCAGACAGTGGCCTCATCATGGCTTTCGGTGCGCCAGACAGCCAGGCTGTGGGCGTTGGTGTTGGTATCGGCATAGCGCAGGAAGAAGGCGTTTTCCGCCTCCAGGTCGCCGCCCCAGACGGGGTAATCGGTCACGACAGGCGTTTCGGTGCCGGCAGCATCGGCCAAACCGGCCTCTACGCCCTCGGCAAATACCGTGTAAGCGCGGCCGCCTTTCTCATAGGAGCGGGCCGCCGAGCGCTGCCACACCACCGAGAAGGCCATGCCCGCCGCCAGCAGCATACTGCACACGGGGCGCAGCTTCGGCCACCAGTTTTTGCCGCGCACAAAGCGCAGCAGCACCACGAACACAGCGACAGCCATCAGGCCCACGCCAAAGGACTCGACGGTCTGGGGAATGTAACCGTGGCGCCAATCTACATTGATGCCGTCCTGATATTTGGGCGAAATGCCAATGAGCAGCGCCGGGGCCGACAGCAGCGCCAGACCGGTCAAAAACAGCAGCAGGTTTTCCTTGCGGGTGGGCAGGCGGTCCAGCAGGGCCAGGACAGCCATTACGCAGGCCGCCAGCGCCACGCCGCAGATCACGTCCGAAATCTGTACATTGGCGGGCTTGATCTTGCCAAAGACCATAGCGTTGAGCGGGAAGCCCGCCGACATCTGCATGACCCAGGTGCGCAGCACCGCAGGCAGATCAAAGTTTGGCGATACGCCGCCGATGTCGATGCCCTGCCCCTCCAGAATACCCGCGCGGCGCAGATTGTTGACAAGGCGCGACCCCATGTTGAAGCCGAAGCTGACGACCTCGCCTGCCAGCGGGGCCACGCATAGGCGCAGCGCAGGCAGCACCTTGCCGGAGCCGGTGTACAGCCAAGCCACGCCAAACAGCGCGGCAATGTAGGTAAAGCCAATTTCAAAGGTGCCGCAGGCCATGAACATGAAGAAGGCAGACAGCACCGCCCACCGTATGCGGCGGGTATCCTGCCAGCGCAGCATGCACAGGCCCGCCAGCAGTACCGGCAGCAGCGTACTTTGGGCCAGCGCGCCGTAGGAGTACATGCTGTTGCCCGTGGCGTCCTGCCAGAGGGAGAACATCATGGGCAGCAGGCAGAACGCCAGCGCACCCAGCTTTTTGCTGTGGGTGGCCTTGGCGGTCAGCCAGGCCGTCAGGGCGATGTCCGCATAGGTCCAGGCCAGGATGTACAGCCGGTAGACCACCAGATCGCCCAGGAACCAGCTGTTGAGAGAGCGGACCGGCGGCGAGGAAAACGGCCGGAAGCGGGGGCTTTGCAGGGCCAGCTGGTTCAAAATTTCCTTGGCGTGAGTCAGCACCACCTGCCACCAGGGAGTGTGGGTGATGTAGTAGTAGTTTTGTAGGTTGATGATCTCGTCATCGCCGCCCAAAGGTGCGCAGGTGGTGATGCTGAGATACCACCACCCGAACACGAAGGACACCGCGCAGACCACGGGCAAAAACCAGCGGCTCCCGGTAATTTTTTTGAGGTTGTTACGCTCCATCGGTCATCCTTTCCCCAGCGGGATGTAGCACAGGGTGCCGCCCTCGCTGATGATGACATCGCTTTCGTCACAGCCCGCGGCGTCGATCAGCGCCTGCAGGGTGGGCTGCTGTTCTTCCTCGGTGTAGCCGTCCAGGTCCGGGTAGATGCCCGCCATGCCTTGGGCGCGCAGTTCGGCCACCATGGCCTCCGGCTCCAGCTCGCTGGTCGCCTTGTACCAGTTGTCGTTCTCGGTGCCGTAGCCTGCGCCGTAGCTGAATTTCAGCGTTTTGCTGTGCAGCGGGCCGCGCAGCAGCGTGTAGTCCCACATTTTATTCTGGGGGCCGTTCTCGAAGTTCTTCATGTAGGGCAGCTGGAAGATCATAGCGCCCTCCCCTGCCGCCGACTCGACCTCGGCCATAAAGTCCTCGTCCTGCTGCCAGGTCTCCTGTACGGATTCGTACTTAGGATTGTAAAGGCCCTGCTGCTCCCAGAAGCCGAAGACCAGCAACACCGCCAGCACCGCGGCAAAGGCCGCCCTGGATTTTCCGGTGCGCTGGGTCAGGCGCTTTTCTGCCGTAAGGCCCATGGTGAGCAGCGCGAAGAAGATAATGTACGGGCTGATGCGGTTGTACCCGCGGATGAAGCGGATAAAAATACCGATGATGCTGCCAAAGCCGGCCAGGGTGGCCAGCAGCAGCGCCATAACGTTCAGCCGGCTGAGCAGCCAGACACGGTCGCCCAGTTCGGGGCGCTCGGTGCGGCCAGCCTTCCAATCCCAGTTACGCAGCAGCATCAGGATCAGAAACAAAAAACCGATGATGCCCATGATGCCGAGATAGCCGTAGCTGTTCTCGTTGTACATGGGGCCTTCGTCGGTGGAGAGGATCTGGAAGTAGCGCTGGATCCACCGCGCCAGCTTGCCGATGCCAAAGCCGTTGGGCGAAAGCAGCAGACTGCTGATGCGCAGGCTGTAGATGTCCGCACCCACCGGGCTGCGGTAGACGCCGTTGGTGATGGTGCTTCCAACCCCCACCAGCTTGCCCAGCACCATGGGGAAAAAATCCGGCACCATCCAGGCTACGATCTCGCCGATGGTGATCAGGCAGGGCACGGCGGGCTTCCAGGCGTGGTCACGCAGCATCAGGCAGAGGGCCGTAACGCAGAGGAAGAAGCAGGTAAAGTACGGGTAGTAGGCCGCGCCGTTGTTGGCGATGCCCCAGGCCATAGCCAAAGCCAGCCAGTTGCGTTTGTTTTTGAAGAAGCCTTTGCCGGGCTTGTTAAAATTGAGGTCCTCTGCGCACCAGAGGCAGAGCAGGACCGAGAACGGCACAAACTCCACGGCGGCCAGCATCATGTGGCCGCCCAAGCGCTGCTGCACATAGGCGCACAGGCCGAAGGTCATGCCGAAGCCGTAGGACAGCCACCGGCGCATGCCCACCATGCGGAATACCGTATACCCGGCCAACGCATTGGCAAAGGGGATGGCCAGGATGTACAGGTTGAACACCGTGCCGGTATCCTTGGTAAACAGGCCCACAAAGGCCACAAAAATGTCGTAGACAAGGTCATAATTCGGCTCGTAGGGGCTGGGGGCCTGGTAGAACGGCCATCCCAGGGAGCCGGTCAGTTCGCCAAAGCTGCGCTGGATCTGGCCCACCCAGTAGATGCCGTCGCCGCCGTAGAGCATGGGCACCTTCCAATCCAGCCGCCAGAGCTGGAAAAACCAGTATTCCGCCAGCGCAACGCTTGCCAGCAGCAGCACCACTGTCAAAGCTTCGCGCAGAATATTCTGCTTTTTATTCAGCATAGCGTTCCTTTCATTCCCCGCGCTGCATGGCGGCCACGTAAGCATCGCACACTTCAGCCGAGGGGCCGTCCCCCCGCAGGTGGCCATGGTCGATCCAGATAGCGCGCTTGCAGAGCTGCTTGACCTGGTTGATGTCGTGGCTGACGAAAAGCAGCGTCGTACCGCCGGAAAGCATCTGTTCCATGCGGTCGTGGCATTTCTGCTGGAACATGAAGTCGCCCACCGACAAAATTTCGTCGCAGGCCAGGATGTCGGCCCGCACCTCGGTGGCGATGGAGAAGCCCAAGCGGGCAATCATGCCGGAAGAGTAGTTTTTCACCGGCACGTCGACAAAATCCCACAGTTCGGCAAAGTCGATGATGTTCTTGAAGTGCTCGTCCATATAGGCACGGTCGTGCCCCAGGACAGCACCGTTGAGGTAAACGTTCTCGCGGGCAGTCAGCTCCATATCGAAACCGGCGCCCAGCTCGATCAGCGGGGCGATCTCACCATTGACCCGCACCGAACCTTTGGACGGATACATGACACCGGCGATAAGTTTGAGCATCGTGCTTTTGCCGCTGCCGTTACGGCCGATGAGCGCGACAGATTCGCCGGGCTCGATGGAGAAGGACACGTCCTGCAAAGCGTAGAACTCGTTAAAGAAAAGCTGATGTTTCAGCAGTTTTACGGTGTATTCTTTCAGCGTCTCGGTCTTTTCCTGCGCCAGGTTGAACCGCATCGAGACGTTATCCACCTGAATGATGGGCATAGGGGGAACTCCTTACAGATACAGAATAAAGTTGCGCTGCAGTTTGCGGAAAGCCGCCAGGCCCACCACCATCATGCCCACAGCACAGACGATGCAGGCAAACCAGGTGTTGGGGCCGGGCACCGTGCCGTACATGACCAGGCACCGCATGCAGTTGATATAGTGGTACAACGGATTCAGCTTAACGATCGCTACCATAAAAGGCGGCAAAGCCGAGATGGGGTAAAACAACGGCGTGGCGTACATCCAGGCCATGGTAACGATGCCGTACAGGTATTGCAGGTCGCGGAAGTAGACCGCCAGCGCCGACAGCAGCAGCGCCATGCCGCAGGTGAACAGAAACAGCAGCACCAGCGGCGCCCATACCAGCAGAATGGTCAGGTGGAAGGGCGAGCGGGTGATGAGCATGACCAGAATGATAGCCGCCAGACTGAACAGCAGGTTAACAAAGCTGGACACCACACGGCTGATGGGGAAAATAAACTTGGGCACGTACACCTTCTTGATAAGGGACGAGTTGCCCAGCACGCTGCCCATGCCCATATTGGTGCTCTCGTTAAAGAAGTTGAACAGCGTGTTGCCGCAGATGAGGTAGAGCGGGAAGTTCTCGATCTGGAAGCGGAACATATAGGAAAACACCAGCGTTTGCAGCAGCATCATCAGCAGGGGGTTCAGGATGCTCCACACATAGCCGAGGAAGCTGCGGCGGTATTTTACCTTGAGGTCGCGGGTGACCAGCTCGCGGATCAGCGGCCGGTACTTGGAAAAGTTGTGCCAGCTGCCACGCAGCTGGTCGGTGGTTTTACCTTGCATGGGAAAATGGCTCCTAGTAAAGTTTTGATTTTTTGGGGGCAGACCGCGCCGCTTTGCGCCCATAGGGCGGCGGGTGCAGGGCTGCCGTTACCCCCGGCGGGCGCAAGGTGCGTGAGCTCAAGTGGCTGGTCAGGCCGTCTGCACGCAGCATGTTCTGCATCACGTCGATGTCGGCGCTGATGTCCATGGCATCGGCGGCAAACAGCTGGTCCAGCTGGGTCTCGAAGGCATGCACCAGCGTGTCCATCGTCTGCTCAATGCGGCGTTTGGACTCGGTGATGTTCTCGCCCTCGACGCCCTGGGAATCCAGCTCAGCGTAGGCTTGCAGCAGCTTCAGCGAGGTGGGCAGGTAGTAGTCCATGAACTTGCGCATGCGGGGCAGCTTGTCAGGGTCGGTCTTGGCCTGCTCAAAAATTTTGGCCGAGACAGCCTCCAGACGGCTGATCTTGTCGCTCATCTCCTCGTCGGGGATGGCATCGTTGACGCGGCGTAGTTCGTCCAGGATCTTCTGGTACCGGTCCTTGGTCTGCGCGGCCTCTTTGGCCGTTTGGGCCTGTGTCTCCTGCGTTTTGGCGGGGGCCTTGGGGGCAGTCGTTTCGGGGGCTTTGCCCTTGACCACCAGGCAGCGGCGCTTCATATCCAGGTAGGCGTCCGGGCCAAAGACACCGGCATCGATGCAGTTTTCCAGGTGCTTGCGGCACTTGTCATAGCCGCAGGGGATGGCAGCGGCAATGTCCTCGATGTACATATACTGCGAATCACCGACGATATTGGCGATCTTTTTGCGCAGGCGGTTGCCGGTGCGCAGCTTGTGGGCGCCGAACAGGCAGCCGATGCCGCCCGCCGCCGCAATCAGCATCGGCATGCTGTCCTCGATGAGCCAGCGCCAGTAGTAGCCGCCCTCGGCCAGCGCATCAGGCAGCCAGAAGATGCCATCCGGCAGGGCGATCAGCGCGCAGATCAGCAGCGCAACGCCCGCCACGGTCAGCGCCGTAGCGGCACCGGTCTTTTTGCCCTGCTTTTCGGCGGCCATCACAGTCGATTGCGGCGGGACGCTGCGGCCATAAATGGGGGTGTTTGCGTCCGCGTTCCGGCTGGTGGACGTTCCGCTCTCGTCCACGCGGCGGAACTGGGCCTCGTAAACGGTTCGGCCGTCCGATCCGGTCGTGGTGCGGGAGGTATGGGTAAACTGGGACGTCCGCTGTCGGGCACGCTCCTCCAAGTCGGCCATCTTGCCCTCTTTCATCAGCTTGTTCATGATGATAAAGGCGATGCCGACAGGCCACATCCCGATGCAAAACGGGATGACGATGGCCCACCAGGGGAACTGGAACGGCTTGTCTGCCGGGCGGCGGGACCGGGTGGAATATTGGTTTTGGTAGCGGCCGTCACTGCCGCTGTAGGGGTGGCCGGGGTCTGTGTAGCGCGGCCCCTCATCCTGATTCTGCATACGATGCTCCTTCTGCAATACTTTCCTTTTAGGCAATACCGCACAATTCTAAGTGCCGATATGGCATACCGCAGCCGCCGGAACGGTGCTTAGGCCGTCAGGCCAGAATTGTGCGGCATTACCTTTTACGGCAGGTCGGCCAGCTGGCTTTGCATCTCCTCGCTGAGGTAGTAGGTGCTGCCGGGCTGATAGGGATTGTTTTTGTTGTAAGGCGTGTGGGTACACAGGTAGCTGACCCACTTGTTGTAGCCCGAAACCGTCAGATGGATGCCGTCCGGCTGTGCGTAATCGGTGAGCAGGTAGCCATTTTCGTCGCTGAACTCTGCGTTCAGGTCCAGGTAGTACAGGCCGCGCTCCTCGCACAGGGCCTTGATCTGCTGGTTGATGGGGCCGATGTGGTCCGGCGAAAGGCCGGGGGCATCGTCCTCGACGGTCTCCTGCGTGGCGCACAGAATGGATTGCACGTAAAAGGTGGTGTTGGGCAGCGCGGCGCGCAGCTCGTCCAGCATGCGGGCGTAGTAATTGATGAAGCTGTCCTCGTTGCCGGTCTGCACCAGGGCGTTGGTGCCCAGCAGGAGGTAGAGCTTGGCGGGCTGGTTGGCGGCCAGCACGTCGAGGGCTACTTCCTCACCGCGGTCAGGGCTGGTGACAGTGGTGCGGTTGACGATGGTGTTGGGGCTGATGCTGCGGTAGCCGCAGATGAGCGCACCGCCCACATCGATGTTGTACTCGTTGGCGCAGAAGCCTGCGGTGAGGGAGTCACCCAGGAAAGCGGCATCGGCAAACCAGCTGGTGCTCACGCGGCCAAACTCGCCCAACTGCACAGATTTTTGCGGTGTGGCGGTGTAGGTGTAGCCGGTATCGGCGCTTTGCTGCTGCGGGCCGACTGTGCCCCAGTTGAGAGTCTGCACGGTGCCGCTGGTATCGCTGCTGTTGGTGCCCGCGTAGGGCAGCGGGGCCACCAGCTGGGTGGTGCCCGTTACCGCCGGGGCTTCGGGTTCGGTCTCGCCTTTCACACTTTTGGGCAGGATCAGCGTGATGATGCCGGACAGCGCCAGGATACCCGCTGCCGTGCCCAAAAAGGCGGCACGGCGGCGGCGACGGCGCATTTCCCGGCGGCGGCGAGCAGCTTGCCTCCGCTGGCGGTCGGTCGGGGCCGGGCGGGGAGGCTGCTCAGGCGGCGGAGCGGGGCGTGCCCAATCCCCCTGCCAGGTATATTCAGTTTCGGGGCGCGGGCTGCGCGGTTCCTGCGGCGCTGGCATAGGCGTGCCCTCCTTTGTTTACATATAGCTATGCAGTATTGATTATAGCACAACCCCTGTAAGAAAAACAGTAGGAAGAGGAAAGTTTTTTGTGTGGCCTTGGGATGCAACAAAAAGGCTCCCCTCAAAGGGAGCCTTTTTGTTACCGATACAACTTTTTCTGCTGCTGATGGGCCGCGATCTTGATATAGGCGGAACGCGGCAGATAGCGGCCCAGGGTCATGCCAGCGGCCACCAGCGGGCCGGGCACGATGATGGTCTTGCGGCGGTGGATGCCGTGCAGTGCGCATCGCACGCAGAATTCCGGCGTGATGCCCTTTAAGGCAAACTGCACGTTGGCCACGGCGTTGAACTCCGTATTCACCGGCCCGGGGCAGAGGCAGCCTACATAGACCGGGCTGTGCATCTCCCGAAGTTCCTCGGCCACGGCGCTGGTCAGGCTGACAACATAGGCCTTGGTGGCGTAGTAGGCAGCCATGTACGGCCCGGCAGGCATCAGCCCCGCGCAGGAGCCGACGTTGAGCAGCGCGCCGCTCCCCTGCTCTTCCATCTGCTGGACGATGCGCTTGGTCAGGATGTGCAGCGCCCGGACGTTGGTCTCGATCATCTGCAGTTCTTTTTCCAAATCGGTCTGCAGAAACGGCCCGCAATCACCAAAACCGGCGTTGTTGATGAACAGATCGATGCGGCGGTCGGCCAAAGCATCCGCCAGACGCAGGCACTCGCTTTTGCGGGCCAGGTCGGCGGTGAAAATTTCACACTCGGTGGTCAAGCTGTTGGAAAGCGCCTGCAAACGGTCGGCCCGGCGGGCCACCAGCATCAGGTTATAACCGCGGGCAGAAAGCTGACGCGCGAACTCGGCCCCGATGCCGGAGCTGGCACCAGTGACAACAGCAAATTTAGGCATAGGGATGTTGCCTCCTTTTCTAAAAATGCCCCGGCGCGAAGCCGAGGCACTGTAAAACTGCTTAATGGTGACGGCCTACACCGCCGCCACGGCTGGAACCGCCGCCGGTGTGGTAGCCGCCGGATGGACGGGAACCGCCAGAGGGGCGCGATGGACGAGAGCCACCCGAACGGCCTGCGCCGCCAAAGCCGCCCATACCACCGCCGGTGCGATAACCGCCGGGGCGATAACCACCGGGTCGCGGCCCACCGCCGGGGCGGGGACCACCGCCAAAACCAGGGCCGCCCGGTGGCGGGGGCGGTGGGGGCGGCGGACGCCGCGGCCGACGGGAAGCACGGCCCATGCTGTACCAGAACATATCACGGCCAACGCCCCCACCACGGGGCCCTCCGCCGCGGGGCGGACGGGGCGGTCGGGTCAGCGTGGAGATGACCCAGATGATCAGGATGACCGCAATGATAACCATGATAAAGCCCATGATGTTGCTTTCTCCGTTTCTGCCAAATGTGTTGTTGGCTACGGACGAAGTATCCAGGGTCACACCATAGATGCCGCACAGCTTATCCGCAATCGCGGCCACGGTAGCGCACACGCCGGCATCGTAATCGCCGCTGACCCAGTTGGGTTCCATCTTGTTGTCCAGGATCGTGCCCAGGGTGCTAATGGACAGGGCCGATTCCAGGCCGGTACCGCGGGTGATGTAGTAGTCATCCTCGCCGGGGGCCAGCAGGAGCAGCACACCGTTGTCCCTATCGCTGGAACCCAGGCCCCATTCGTTCAGCACGCTGTAAGCGTAGCCTTCCATGGTGGAGTTGCCGATGTACTCGGTCGTATAGACGCCGATCTCTGCGCCGCAGGTGCTTTGCAGGGCGGACGAGATCTCCGTAACATAGGCAATGGTATCCCGGGAAAGGATGCCGGCATAGTCGTTTACGGGGGTGGTTTTATCCACCTGGGGTGCTGCCGCAGCCGGCAGCGCCAGGACCACCACCGCAAACAAGCTGACCAGCACTGCCGCCAGGCGGCGCGCCAGTTTATTTGCAGATACGTTCATTTTCATTTTCCTTATCGTGTCACGGTTCAAAGGTCGGAATGTCCTTTACGCCCCACAGCGCAGCCTGCACCCCGCCGGGGAAGCCGGAGGCCAGCTTCAGGTAGCTGTCGGCTTCTTGATTATAGGCAGCGGTCTCGCGGTCCAGGATCATCTGGCTGGAAACAAAGCTGTCATACAAATCGGTCAGCTGCCCTTTGGCCTTGCTGTCCGCTTCGTCGGCGGCGGCCGTGTACAGGGTGTCGACGGCGGTGTACAACTGCCGGTTCAGCGTGTACTGCTCGTTGGCATCTTTGCGGTCGGCGGCTTCGTTCCAGTTATCCAGCGCAGTCTGGGCGGCCTGCAGGTCCGCATCGTCGGTACCCACTACGGCAGATGCAATGCGGATGAGGCTGGCGGCGGCATCGGCCTGATTCGAAAAATCCTGCTGGATGCCGTTGCCGTAGTCATCGATCTGACTGGTGTAGATCTCGCTGGTCTCGCGCCACTGGCCTTTTAACTGTGCGCCGCCGATGCCCAGCACCGACGCCACGATCGCCACGGCCAGCACGGCCAGGGCGGCGGGGCGCTTTTTGGCCGCAGCGGGCAGCCTGGTCTCCGCCTCGCCAAAGACCTCCAGCTGGGGGCCTTTGATTTCGAAGCTCTCCTGTTGTTCCAGTTGCATAGTTTTATCCTTGTTATAAAATGCCGTTCGTTAGGGGCTCCCCCTGAGAGGGGGCCTTTCGAGTGGGAGCCTTTTACGCGTTGATCTCCAGCAGTTTGCTGCGGAGCTCGCCTTCGATGCGGCCCAGCTCCTGCTCGGCGTTGGCGCGCTTGGCCTTGCCGTCGGCGCGGATCTTATTCAGCTCATCCAGCGTCTCGATCAGCTGCTTGTTCGTCTGCTGCAGCGTCTCGATGTCCACAATGCCGCGCTCGGATTCCTTTGCAATTTCAATCGTGCCCTGCTTGAGCGTAGCAGCGTTCTTTTTCAGCAGCTCGTTCGTGGCGTCGGTCACGGCGCGTTCGGCCTGCATAGCCTGCTGGCTGTGGGCGATGCCCAGCGCCAGCACCATCTGGTTCTTCCACAGCGGGATCGTGTTCACGATGGTCGTCTGGATCTTCTCGGCCATCATCGTGTCGTTGGACTGGATCAGGCGGATCTGCGGGCCCA
>OLQL01002029.1_pt1 | contig 14899 bp, 12 predicted proteins | sample 1672971 | NCBI WGS metagenome assembly OLQL01 (sample SAMEA3136742, study PRJEB25190) | human gut metagenome | biome: human gut; feature: human-associated habitat; material: faeces | place: Austria | collected 2013
AAACATGATCATGGTCGTCATGACGGAACTTCCTCCATAGCTGATGAAAGGAAGTGTCACTCCGGTCAGTGGAATGAACTTGGTACCGCCGCCAATGGTCAGGAATATCTGGAAAATATACATAATACCGATGCCGTATACGATCAGCTGATAGAATCTGTCATGAATGCATACTGCCACCCGCATCATTTCCAGAAAACTGCTGACACAGATCAGGATCAGACATATTCCGAAGATCACGCCCAGTTCCTCGCAGATGGAAGAAAAGATAAAGTCCGCTTCCACATAAGGAATCGCTGTGGGATTACCTTTTAACAGTCCCATGCCGAACCAGCTTCCACTGCCGATGGCAAATAATGACTGGGTGATCTGATAGCCTTTATTGTCAATATATTTCCAGGGATCCTGCCAGGCCAGTACTCTGACCCGTACATGATCAAACAGCTGATAAGCCAGATAAGAAGCCGCACCTCCGCCGACAAGTCCTGCCAGAAGATACAGATAATTTCTTGTGGCAGCAAAAACCACAAAAACAAAGCCCACGAAAAAGATCAAAGCACTTCCCAGGTCCTTGGATACTACCAGGATCACCACATGGGCTCCCGCAATGATCGCCGTCAGAACGACTCTCTGGAAGGAGACATTTTCCCACAACGCTCCCGCCAGAAAGAACAGGAACAGGATCTTGACGAATTCCTAAGGCTGGAACGTGATTCCTCCCAGGGAAAATGAAATCTTGGAACCATGGGTCACCTCTCCCAGGATCAGCACCGTACTGAGCAGCGCAATTCCCAACGTGGCATACAGCCAGGTGATCTTCTTAAAAAAGTGGATCTTTCCCAGCAGATACGGAACCAGCAGGGAAAAGATCAGAGATACCAGTACGATCACATATTGCCGGATGGCCTTGTCAAAAGATAATCTCGATACGATGCAAAGACCGATTCCCAGAAGCATACACATATTATTCAGCAAAAGCCTGTTAATATTCTCGTAGATCAGCGATACCATCGTGATCGTGGCAAACAGAAAGATAAAGATCAGTATAAATGCAAAGAAAAACAAATACTGAAAATCTCCGCTGACAAGGGACAGGTTCAGAAAACAGAGGACCTGCACCAGAAACATCAAAAGATCCTGTAAAATAAATACTCCACGATGCTTCTCTCCCACCGGATACCGAAAGGTATAAAAACAGCTTGCCGTATATAACACCATAAAAAAGGCGATAAAATATTTGGATAATTCAATCACATATTCCTGCATGGATCCAAAACCTTTCTGTCTATTCTACTCCACGTTTTTCATGACCGGTGGTATATTCCCCATAGGGCAATTCCTTACGGGTACCGGCAAAATACTCCAGGACTTCCAAAGTCTCGGTCTCATTTTCCGTGGTAAAATCCAGCCGTCCGGTCACCAGGCCGCTCCATTTACATAATTCCTTGTGCAAGGAAAGCGGAACACTGTTATAGATCACATTAAAACACGCCCGCTTTTTCATCGCGCTAGCGCTTCTTTGGGGTCGACCTAAGGCGAGCGAACCATAGGGCTGCGGCACCCGAGGTCAGGAGCGCGGTGATGCAAGCGGCGATGGGAACTGATCCTGTTGCCGGTAGGTCCTGCGGTAGGGTGCAGCGTTGAATGACACGGTCCTCGTCATGTGACTCAAGTTTATCGCCGCCGCCGTTGCGGCAAAGATCGACGCGTGCGCTGTTGGTGAGTGCGGTTTGGGGCGTATAAGCCGACGTCGCCTGCATGTGCACGATTGCGCCCCGAGCGTCTGTGCCAAGGATTGCTTTGGCATCGTCAAGGTCGTCGTGCTCATCTTTGAGATCATCGCGGGTCCAAGAATCCGCATCGCTTCGAGTCGTAAAGTCGGCGGCTACCGCACCGTATTCAATTCGAATGCCCGTTACGACGGTATTGGGTGTAAGGTCGAGCTCTTCCGCCTCGAGTGTGGTGGATTCCGTGGTCGAGACATCCGCCTTCCAGAGGCGCCAGCCGTCGTAATCGACGAGGCGACAGTCCTCACCAAGGCTCTCTTTTACTTCGTCGGACTCAAGCCAAGGATTTTCGTGTCCATCGTCAAGTGTCGCGTTCGCCGGTTCATCGACGTCTGTCGAGTCCAACGGCGTCGTGCGATACCACACGTTGCACAGACCGTTGAGGTCGCCGATGGCGACGGGGGTTTCGATTGAGATGAATCTCGCCGTGCCGTCTTTGGCGCACTCAAGATCATCGGTAATCGTAAACTCATCAACCCAAGTAGCGGAATCGTTTCGAGCATCGATGGTATAGGAGAAAAGCCCATCACTATTGGTTTGCGTCGTGGCGCGGTTTTTACCATCGCCGTTAGCCAACAGGCCCTTTTCGATAGGTTGGACAAGTTCCTGACGCTTGTCGACCTGCCCCTTGATCTCGATGGGCGCATCCTTCATCGCGACGGATTGGACTTCTCCCGTATCTTTTATTTCAAACGTTATCTCCTCGGCAAGGTCATAGGTCCGCGGAGACATCATTTCGCGCAACGAGTAGGTGCCGGGTGCAAGATGTTCGACGCGGTGTGGCTTGTCGGATGAGGTCCAGGAGTCTATTTCGGTTTTATCGGGACCATATAAGGTGAGCTGTGCGCCTTCCACTTCCTGCTCGCCGCTTGCATCGACCTTGGAGATATCTACCTTGGTGTAATCGTCGGATACGTTAAGCCGTGCTTCTACAACGGGTGTTTTCTGGTCGGCATAAGTAAGGTCGACAATATGGGATGTCCGATCGAGTAAGAAGCCTGCCGGCGCTTGAGTCTCGACAACCTCGTAGCGTGCGGTGCCAGATCCCAGCGGGAGGTCGTCCGCGCGTGCTTCTCCAGTTTCATCCGTCGTGACGGCAGCGACAGTCTCACCGTCGAGCGCGGCAATGCTACCGTCGGGGCGCACGATATCACCCGAGGCACGGATCTCAAAGACGGCGCCCGCGAGGCTGCTGCCGTCTACGGCATCGGTTTTAACGATCCTGATGTTTCCGGTCGCGGCGTGGTCATAATACGAGGCGATTACAACGGGCGTTAGGTTCATGTCGGCGGGTATGTTTACCTCGATCTCTTCGCCGACAAGATAGGGCTCTTTGGCCGAGGCTTCGCGTACATAATAGGTGCCCGGCACGAGCGATTCTGGCAGTGTGACGGTCCCGGTCGCGTCAGTCGTAAAGGTGTCCATTACGTTATGTGCTGGATACCAGCAAGTTTGTGAGACAGGTTCGTGATTGCTGTCGAGGAGTTGGAAGGTGAATCCGGCTAGTGGAACAGAAGCGCCTGTTTGGGCATCGCGTTTTACAATCTGGAGATGCGTCGACAGAGCGTGGTTGTCCACGATATATTGAAGCTCGGCGCCGTTGGAAATCTGATTGGCCCCGACGGTCCATTCCCCTGCACGTTTAAAACCCTCGGGGACGGTTTCCGGAACCTCGCGAATCGTGTAGCCGGCACGGTCGTATGGGACGGCTCCGTGGACACCGGCGGGTCGCTTGCCTGTGCCGAACCATGCTTCGGGCTGATCTTTGGTGGAGGCAAAGCCATAGATGTTTGTGGTCAATGTGTCAACAACCTGCTGAGAGCTGTTGCTGACAACTTCAAAGACAACACCACCCGCCGGCTGCTCCAGGCCGGATTGGTCGCTATTGCCGTAATCCTTGAATTTGGAAATCTCAAGGTCAAACGCAATGGGGATATCGGAAATGCGAGATTCGATCTCGACTACGCCTGAATCGCCGAGCTGGTCGGCTCCAACGGTATAGGTCCAGCTGTCGTTGGATGGCAGGTAGCCCTCGGGGGCTTTTGATTCGTAGATGGTAAAGGTTCCTAAGGGGACATCGACGAGGGTAGCCCGACCGCTTTCGTCAGTCGTGAGAATTTGCGCCCATCCAGGGGTTGATTGCGACACACACGTGAACTCTGCTCCTGCGAGTGAAGATCCCACCTGGGGGCCGGCATTCGTCGCGGCATCGAGTTTTACGATACGCAGGTTGATGGTGCCGGGCTGTTCATCAATGGCGACCCGCCCGCCGTCATTCCCCGTGGTAAAGGCAATACGATCGTGGCGGGGGACATAGCCGGCCGGCGCCTTCGTTTCAACTAGGTAGTATGCCGTGTCGGGCAGAAGTGTTGCTTGCGCTCGACCGTTGCTGTCCATCTTGATGGTGCCGACACGCGCGCCGCTGGCGCTCTCAAAAATATCGAATGTTGCCCCGGTAAACTGATAGGTATTGTTTCCGCTGGTAATAACGGTGTCAGCAGACTGCTTTTGGAAGGAAACAGAGACCGCCGGCAGTACATAGAGCATGTCTTGACGTTTGCTGCCGCCCGATACGGCCCCTAGATAGCGTCGCGCGCGGTGCGGAGCGGCTTTGATGCTTCCTGATTTTGCGCTGTCGTGGAGCCACCGCGCAGCCGCCACGACTTCATTGTCGGCGGTAAAGTGTCCGCTCTTGGTTTTACCCTGAGCGGTCGTGTAGGAGTAGGTGCCGTCGACATGGGTAGTGCCGTTGAGCATCCATACGGCAAGCTGGGTGGCGGCGCGGGCGCGATCGGGTGAAAGATGGTAACCGCCAAACGACGTGGTGGTGGGATATCCGTGACAAACGATTGCCGCGAACTCGTCGTCGAGCCACACCCAGCCTTGATCAAAGTTGAGCCATGGGCCGCCCGGTTTGGTGGGGCCGGGGCGCTCCTGGTTCATGCAGTAGGCAATCGAGGTGTCTTGAGCTTCATACTTGCCGATGAAGAAGGGCCCACAATCATCGCTAATAGTGCGGAAGCCGAGCTGGTCGTAGCCATCGACGGCAAATGCGGCTCCTGGTGCCAGGCAGCCGAAAAGCAGGAAGAGGAGCAGGAGCAGCGGACCTGTTGCGATTGCGCTGTGGACAGAGTGCGTGGGTGCGTTGGACATGGCTGCTCCTTATCCCTCGTGCGCCGCATGGGGAGGTTGCGACGCGTAGGATGAGGCTACCCCCGAGGTTCATGCGGGTAAGTACCGGAGCCTGACCAAAAGCTTGCCCGATTTCTGACAAATCGAGCTCAAATACAACAATCAGATAAAAGTGCAGGTAGAAGATGGTAAGAAAAGAAAGACAAAGGTCCTCATCTCCACAATTGGCGCGATTTTCAAACGATTCTCCACAGCTAAAACAAGCATCGACACCCTTGTATCGAACAAGACAACCGCGTTATACTATCCCCCACATATGCGGGCATCGCCAAGTGGTAAGGCATCAGCTTCCCAAGCTGACACTCGCGGGTTCGAGTCCCGTTGCCCGCTCCATTCGAATTTCAGGCACGGTAACGTTTCGTTACCGTGCCTTTTTCAATAAAGTGCCGGGACTCGAACCCGACAGGGTGCGAGCGTTAAATAAACGCGAAGCGTTTATAGCGAGCAGGCAAGGTCGCCGATAGGCGACCGCAGCCGGTGCGTATTTGCGAAGCAAATACGCAGACGTCCCGTTGCCCGCTCCATGGAGCAAGGAAGATTTCGGGAATGGTAGATTCAGCCTGCTTTGCTCCCACACTTCCCCGGATCTCGGTATGCCACTGAAGCCGGTGCGTATTTGCGAAGCAAATACGCGGACGTCCCCATGCCCGCTCCAATTCCAAAATGTTAGGTTAATGCCTGCTGCCCATACTTGCACCTGCGCACGGTACAATGGTTGGGTTACGACCAACGTGCCAATAACCAAAAAGGAGCCGCTATGATCGATCGCTATACCCGCCCGGAGATGGGACACATCTTCTCCCTCGAGAACAAGTACGCCATTTGGCAGGAGATCGAGGTTCTGGCCTGCGAGGCCCAGGCGGAGCTCGGCAAGATCGGTATTTCCAAAGACGAGGCCCAGTGGATCCGCGACCATGCCAACTTTGAGAAGGCGAAGGTCGATGAGATCGAGGAAGTCACGCGCCACGACGTCATTGCCTTCCTGACCAACATGAAGGAATACATCGATGCCGATGTTCCCGAGGGCGACCCCAAGCCCAGCCGCTGGGTTCACTATGGCATGACCAGCTCGGATCTGGGCGACACGGCCCTGTGCTACCAGCTCACCCAGGCCTGCGACCTGATCATCGAGGACGTCAAGAAGCTCGGCGAGATTTGCAAGCGTCGCGCCTTTGAGGAGCGCAACACGCTCTGTGCCGGCCGCACTCATGGCATCCACGCCGAGCCGATGACCTTCGGCATGAAGTTTGGCTCTTGGGCCTGGGAGCTCAAGCGCGATCTGGATCGTCTTGAGGACGCCCGCAAGAATGTTGCCTTCGGTGCCATCTCGGGCGCTGTCGGCACGTACAGCTCCATCGAGCCGTTCGTCGAGGAGTACGTCTGCGAGCACCTGGGCCTGGTCCACGATCCTCTGTCCACGCAGGTCATCAGCCGCGATCACCATGCCTACCTTGCCGGCGTGCTTGCCACTACAGCGGCCACCTGTGAGCGCATCGCTACCGAGGTCCGCAATCTGCAGAAGACTGATACGCTCGAGGCCGAGGAGCCGTTCCGTAAGGGCCAAAAGGGCAGCTCAGCCATGCCGCACAAGCGCAACCCCATCACCATGGAGAAAGTCTGCGGTCTGTCGCGCGTCGTGAAGTCCAACGCCCAGGTTGCCTTCGATAACGTCGCCCTGTGGCACGAGCGTGACATTTCGCACTCCTCTGCCGAGCGCGTCGCCCAGGCCGATAGCTTCATCGCCCTCGACCACATGTTCCAGTGCCTCATCCGCGTTATCGACGGCCTGCAGCTGTATCCCGCCCGCATGATGGCCAACCTCAATAAGACCCGCGGCCTCATCTTCTCTTCCAAGGTACTGCTCGCCCTCGTCGACACGGGCATCACCCGCGAGGACGCGTACGCCATTGTGCAGGAGAACGCTATGGCAACCTGGCACGAGGTACAGGATTGTGTCTCCGGCCCCACCTTTAAGGAGCGTCTCGAGGCCGACCCGCGCTGCACCGTCAGTCAGGAGAAGCTCGACGAGATCTTTGATCCGTGGGACTTCCTCACCCGTATCGACACGGTCTTTGATCGTCTGGAGCAGCTGAGCTTCGAGTAGGTTCGGGCATAACGTTAGCTTTTTAGGGCGCTTTGCTGGTAATGTGTGTTGCCGGCAAAGCGCCTCGTTGCATTTAGGGAAAGACGGGGATAATAGTCGTCTCGAATAACATTCTGAGAGGGGATCGCATGATTTCGTTTGATTACAAGCCTCAGGGCGTGTGTGCTCGCAATATTCACCTTGATCTTTCCGATGACGGCAACAAGGTGATGGGCGTTGAGTTTACCGGCGGCTGCGACGGCAATCTCAAGGCTATCTCCAAGCTGGTCGAGGGCGCTCCTGCCGATCGCGTAATCGAGGTTCTCGCCGGTAATACCTGCGGTATGAAAAAGACCTCCTGCGCCGACCAGCTTACACGCGCTATCGAGGCCGCTCGCACCGAGATCGCCTAATGGGTATCGCCGATCACATCAAGAACGGAATATCGCGTCGCGGCTTTGTACTCGGTGGGGCTGCCGCGGGCGCTGCCACGGTGCTTGCCGGATGCTCGAAAAAAACGGGCACCAGCGATGATGCCGCCGGCGAGCCGCAGGTTATCAAGGATGATTCCAAAATCATCTCGATTACGGATGAGTACGAGGCAGTCGACATCGATCTTGAGCCGGCGGCGTCATGGACGCTGCCTCTGGGTACGCTGCTGTACTACTGCGACGGCGATTACGCCGCGGCGATGATGGCGCCCGCATCGGCACTGCACGCCAACACACTCGGTGTGCTCAACCTGGGCGATGGCTCGCTTACCACATTAATCGAGGATCCTATCGAGGGCACGGGATATGCATTCTACGATGTCCGTGCCGGCGACAGCGTATTCGCGTGGGTTGAGATGAACTTTGCCAATTCATCGTGGAAGCTCTACGGTCAAAATCTGTCGGGCGCTTCGCTCTCTGGCGACGTGGTTGAGCTCGATCGAGGTGGCAAGGACTATGATCCGCCGCTGTTTACGGCGTTCGGGTCATCAGTCATCTGGTATAAAATGCCCTCGGCAGGTGGCAATAAAACGAGTAGCGATTCGTTTTGCTATCGTCGCTCACTTGATGAATCCAAGGCCGAGACAATTTGGAAATCGACGGGCCGCTTTGCATCGGCCCCGCGCGCGAGCGACGGCATTTTGACCATCTCGCCGCGTGTCCGCAACGACGAGGGCGTCTACTACGGCATAACGGCAATCGATCTGACCGACGGCAACAACACCAAGCGTGCCCAGTTGGTCCTTCCTTCGTCAGTTTTGCCTTTCGAGGCCGTATATATGGGCGATACCTTCGTGTTTTCTATCGAGGCGGCCTATAGTGGCGTGGGCAGCCTGGGCAATATGGGCACGTATATCGGTAATGAAGGAGGGCCGTACCTCTTCCTGTCACGCGAGCCGCTCGCATGTGCGGCTGGCAAGAAGAATAAATACCTTGTTAAGGTACAGGCGTCGCATTTCCTGATCGACACCTCTGCCAAGACCTATGGCTCGCTGCTGTCGCCCGACCGCGCTTTGGAGTATGGCGATTATCCAGCTACGGCGGGAAAATCGGACTCATTCCTTACGTACGCCACGGTGCGCAACAGCCAGGGTATACCAGAGACGGTCACTGCACGCCTATTCTCTCTTTAAGCTTAGAGGGGTTAAAAAGGCGCCAACAGGGGAATAAACGCGTTGTAATTGTGAGTACCGCCCGCCGAGCTGCCGCGTCATAGCGGCATCTGGCGGGCTCAGGTGCGTTAAAATGGGCTTGTTCTTAGCTAATTGAGACAGGGGGACCGTGTTATGGCTTCAGATGCAAAAAAGATTCTGCTGGTCGAGGATGAGAAGGCAATCCGTGACGCCGTCGCTGCCTATCTCGAGCGCGAAGGCTACTGGGTTGTGGGCGTCGGCGACGGCCAGTCCGCGATCGAGGAGTTCGAGAAGCATCAGTTCGACCTGGTCGTGCTCGACCTTATGCTCCCCAAGATCCCCGGCGAGCGCGTTTGCCGCACCATTCGCGATACCTCGGATGTCCCCATCATCATGCTGACGGCTAAGGGCGAGATCGAGGACCGTATTATCGGTCTTGAGCTCGGCGCCGACGACTATCTGATTAAGCCGTTCTCGCCGCGCGAGCTCGTCGCCCGCGTTCGCGCTCTGTTCCGCCGTGCCCATCAGGCCGACGAGCCCGCCGTCGAGGTACTCGACTTCGGCGATCTGGTCATCGATATCTCGGGCCACAAGATCTTGGTCGAGGGCAAGGAAGTCGATCTGACGGCTTCCGAGTTCAAGCTGCTCACCACACTTGCCCGTCATCCCGGCCGTGTGTATAACCGCATGGAGCTGGTCGAGAAAGTGCTCGGGTATGACTTTGAGGGCTATGAGCGCACCATCGATAGCCACGTGAAGAATCTTCGCGCCAAGCTGGGCGATGATCCCAAGAAGCCCAAGTGGCTCTACACCGTCCATGGTGTCGGCTATCGCTTCGAGGCTCCGGCCAAGACCGATAAGTCGGACGAGAAATAGGGAAATCACATATGACACCTGCGCGCTTTGAAATCGGACAAAAGCACAAGCAGGAGAGCGAGGCGGGTTCCAAGGCTAGTTGGAACACGCCTCGTTCCGATTCACGGCCAACGATGAGCTATCCCTCGCGCATGGCACTTGCTTTTGCTCTGACATCGCTCATGACGGTATTGGTGCTGGTGGGCGTTGTCTCTGTTGTGTGGGGCACGGTCTTTTCGGATTACACACGCTCCAATATCGTCGAAATCGCAAATTCCGCTGCCGAGAAGTTGGCGACCTCATATGAGGAAAACGGCTCTTGGACCGCGGGAGAACTGCGCACGGTCGCAACGTCGAGTTTGGTTTCCGACGATCTGGGCATGCAGGTCGTCAATAAAAAGGGTGTGATCGTTTATGACGATTCCTGGCCCTCGGCAAGCGCCACCGCCGATGTACGCGAAAACCAGGCTACGACCGACGACACGAGCGGCAAGAGGGCATCGCATAGCCCGGTCTCGTCTGCTCCAACCGACTCCGATAGCGTTGCTAACGTCGAGATTGTAACGTCTTCCGGCGAGCATGTCGGACAGGTAAAGCTGTGGGCCATCGGCTCCGACGCTCTGCTCACCAAGGCGGACTCTGCGTTTAGGGAGAAGACCTTTAACGCCATGGCCCTCGCCGCGGTTGTTGCAATCTGCATTTCGGTCGTTATCGGATCGCTCGTGTCGCGCATGCTCACCAAACCGATTCATCGCATCACCAGTACCGCAAAGCAAATCCGTGACGGCGACCTGTCGGCTCGCACGGGGCTGCGCGGTGATGACGAGATCGATCAGCTGGGTGAGACCTTCGATGAGATGGCCACCTCGCTCGAGAAGGATATGAAACACGAGAAGCGCCTGACCTCGGATGTCGCACACGAGCTGCGCACGCCGCTTATGGCGATGCTTGCGACGGTCGAGGCCATGCAGGACGGCGTGTATCCCACCGACGATGAGCATTTGGAGACCGTTGCTTCCGAGACGCGTCGCCTGGCTCGTCTGGTGCAGCAGATGCTCGACCTGTCGCGCATGGAAAACAGCACGGCTCCGCTCAACCTTGAGCCGGTGGACATGGTTCCTTTCGTGCGATCGATTGTGAACGGCCAGGAGCGTCTGTTTGCCGACCGCGATCTGCGCCTTCGTTTTGCGGACGAGACCCAGGGTCACGACGATGTCGTCGAAGCCGATCCCGACATGATCACGCAATGTGTTATCAACCTCATGAGCAACGCCATGCGCTACACCCCCGAGGGCGGTTGGGTCGTGGTGTCGGTGCTCAGTGACCGCAGGCACGTCAGCATTGCCGTTTCTGATACCGGCATCGGTATTGCCAAGGACGATCTGTCGCGCATTTTCGGGCGGTTTTGGCGCGCCGATGCCAGCCGCGCCCGCGAAGCTGGCGGCCTGGGCGTCGGCCTCGCCGTGACCAAGCAGATCGTCGAGCGTCACCATGGCTACATATCCGTGGAGTCGGAGCTTGGAAAGGGTACGACTTTTACAATTCATCTGCCCCGCGAGCACACGGCGGACGCGGCATCTACTACAATGGAGCACTAGCTTTTCGCTATTCGGTGAAGGAGGGGCCGCGTCCCTGCCGCTCCGAGTTTGCGAAAACATGCGGGAAAGAACCCGCATTTCTGTCGTATTTAGGTAAGGAGTGACTCACGTGACAACGATGGAGCGTCGTCCGGATTCCCGTGGCAAGGTTCGTGATATCTACGATGCCGGTGAAAACCTGCTGATGGTCGCCACCGACCGCATTTCTGCGTTCGACTTCATTCTTCCCGACGAGATTCCGTTTAAGGGAGAGGTGCTCAATCGCATCTCGGCATTCTGGTTCGATAAGTTTGCCGACATCGTCCCCAACCATCTCGTTTCCATCGACCCGGCGGATTTCCCCGAGGAGTTTGCTGAGTATCGTGACTACCTCGCTGGCCGCGCCATGCTGGTTAAGAAGGCCCAGACGATTCCTATCGAGTGCATCGTCCGCGGCTATCTGACCGGTTCGGGCAAGAAGACCTATGACGAGAACGGCACCGTCTGCGGCATTCAGCTGCCCGAGGGTCTGACCGAGGCCTCCAAGCTTCCCGAGCCGCTGTTCACGCCGTCCACGAAGGCCGAGATCGGCGACCACGACGAGAACATTTCGTTCGAGCGTTGCTGCGAGATCGTGGGTGAGGACATCGCCGCGCAGATTCGCGACCTTTCCCTCAAGATCTACAAGGCCGCTGCCGAGTACGCCGCGACCCGTGGCATCATCATTGCCGACACCAAGTTCGAGTTTGGTGTTATTGATGGCAAGGTCACGCTGATCGACGAGTGCCTCACGCCCGACTCCAGCCGTTTCTGGCCTGCTGCCAGCTACGAGGAGGGCAAGATCCAGCCTAGCTACGACAAGCAATTCGTCCGCAATTGGCTCAAGGCCAACTGGGATATGACGGGGGAGACCCCGCACCTGCCCGCCGAGGTCATCGATGGCACGTCCGAGCGCTATCGCGAGGCCTTCCAGATCATCACGGGCTCCCAGTTCACAAGCATGAAGGAGAACGCATAAGTGAGTACCCGTAGCGCCACGAACAAGCGCACGCAATCCCACGAAGTTACCGGGGTTGCGCGCAAGTCTGCCGCATCTGCTAAGCCCGCCCGCCAAGCAGCGAGCTCCGTTCGCGTCGTGCCGGCTTCGTCTAAGGCACGCCGCAAAGAGCTCGAGAAGGGCGAGAACCTCGAGGGCCTCTCTAAAGAGGAGAAGCGCGCCCGCAAGGCTAAGCAGCGCGCCAAGGAGGACCGCATCTATACGGTGTCGAATATCCTCCTCAAGCAGGACGAGGACTACACCAAGCGCCGTCGCATCTGGTGGATTGTGCTCGCCATTGGCATGGTACTCGTCGTGGCAATTTGGGCTTCGCTCTACTTCGCTCCCGGCGGCACGGTGTCCAGTCCCGTCCAGATGGTCGGCATTGTTTTGTCCTATGTCATCATCTTAGGTGACTTTATCTACGACTTCGCTCGTATTCGTCCCTTGCGCAACATGTACCGCGCGCAGGCCGAGGGCATGTCCGAGAACAAGCTCAACGCTCTTATCGAGCGCGCAGCTGCCGAGGAGGACAAGAAGGACTCCAAGAAGAAGTAGCGTTTGCATACATACTTATCGCTAAGATATAAGGCGCGTCGTTTTTGCGGCGCGCCTTTTTACTGTTCTATAGATAGATGGAGTGGCACATGATTCGAGCTGCCCTGACGGTCGAAGAAGCTCTGGAGGGCATGAAGGCCCTGGAGCCCAAGATTAAAAACTATGCGCGTCTGGTTGTCCGCAAGGGCGTAAACGTCAAGCCCGGCCAGGAGGTTGTCGTTCAGTCTCCGGTCGAGTGCGCGCCTTTTGCCCGCTTGGTGGTCGCGGAGGCTTATGTCGCCGGCGCTGGCCATGTGACGGTCATTTGGGCCGATGATGCCGTGACGAGGCTCACGTACGAGCATGTCGATAAAAGCTATTTTGAGCAGACGCCCGAGTGGAAGCGCCTGCAGCTTGATTCCTTGGCCCAGGACGGTGCCTGCTTTATCTTTATCGAGGGTGCGGATCCTGCGGCTCTCAAGGGTATCGATCCCGCCAAGCCGGCCGCGGCATCCAAGGCGAGGAACACGCAGTGCAAGGTCTTCCGCCGTGGACTGGACTACAACATCAACCCGTGGTGCATCGCCGGCGCGCCGGTCGTGGCTTGGGCGCGCGAGGTGTTCCCGGGAGACGCCGATGAGGTTGCAATCTATAAGCTGTGGAATGCGATTCTGCACACCGCTCGTGCCGATGGCCAGGACCCGGAGAGCGACTGGGAGCTTCATGACGCGGCGTTCGAAAAGAACTTGCGCTTCCTGAACGACAATCGTTTTGACCACCTGCATTACACCGCGGCAAATGGAACCGATCTGACGATTGGCATGACGAAGGGTCACGAGTGGGCCGGTGGCAAGGGCAGGACGCCCGATGGACATCCCTTCTTCCCCAACATCCCCACCGAGGAGGTCTTCACCTCGCCTGATCGTATGCGTGCCGACGGTATCGTGTATTCGGCTATGCCGCTCATTCACCACGGCAATAAAGTCGACGATTTTTGGATTAAGTTCGAGGGCGGCCGCGTGGTGGACTACGACGCCCGCGTGGGCAAGGCAACGCTCGCAAGTATCATCGATACTGACGAGGGCGCTGCTCACCTGGGAGAGGTCGCGCTCATTTCCAAGAACACGCCGATCCGCGAAAGTGGTGTTCTGTTCTACGATACGCTCTATGACGAGAACGCCAGCTGCCACCTTGCGCTGGGCGTCGGCTTCCCCGAGTGCATCGAGGGCGGATATGATATGTCCAAAGAAGAGCTCCTAGAGCATGGCGTCAACGTTTCGAGCACGCACGTCGACTTTATGATTGGCACGGACGATATCGATATTGCGGGCATTACGCCTGATGGACGTGAAGTTGTGATTTTCCAGAACGGCCAATGGAGTTGGGAATAGCCCCAGACCGTGGTACAATGCCACCCGCGGGCCGTTAGCTCAGCTGGCAGAGCAGGGGACTTTTAATCCCAAGGTCCAGGGTTCGAACCCCTGACGGCCCACCCAAAGATTGTTGAGACGGTCAACTTCGGTTGGCCGTCTTTTTTGTCGCCCTTTCATGGGTTCGAACCCGTCGGGGGGCGCGGAGCTGAGTAAACGCGCGAGCGTTTGCCAGCGCAGCGCGCAAGGCGCGAAAGCGCCGCAGCGGCCGCCTGCGAAGCAGGCTGAACCCCTGACGGCCCACCATGGAATAGAAAGCGGTCAACTCCGGTTGGTCGCTTTTTTGTTGCCGGTGCACGGGTTCGAACCCGTCGGGGCGCGGAGCTGAGTAAACGCGTGAGCGTTTGCCAGCGCAGCGCGCAAGGCGCGAAAGCGCCGCAGCGGCCGCCTGCGAAGCAGGCTGAACCCCTGACGGCCCACCATGGAATAGAAAGCGGTCAACTCCGGTTGGTCGCTTTTTTGTTGCCGGTGCACGGGTTCGAACCCGAACTTCTCTATATATAAGAACGCTTGGCGAACAAAACCCGCCTTTTACCGATGGGAAACAAATAGCTGATGCCTTTGGAGTAAAGTAGCGCACCAGAGATGACCGATGTCTCAATACTCATAAAACAGCTGGTCATCGCCAATATCAGAAGCCAATGCTTCAGTTTTAACCTCAGTGATGCGACTGAGGGACCTATTCATTTGTGAACAAAATATGGAGTGCGCGATTCCCGCCCCCGGCGCCCCTCCGGTCTGGCAATATATCTCCTTGCCGCGCGGCCCGGTCGGACCG